>BNJT01000908.1_pt1 | contig 90132 bp, 140 predicted proteins | sample 8540491 | NCBI WGS metagenome assembly BNJT01 (sample SAMD00202455, study PRJDB9452) | human saliva metagenome | host: Homo sapiens | reverse complement strand
CAGTTACGTATTGCTGGTATATTGATGTATCGTGCACTGCGCATCACTATCTCGTCGCTGGCGAACGCGCACCGTGGCGAGCTTTGCCTTGCTGAGTTGCAGCCCCTATGCAGTGACAGACGAGATCCATCAGCTCTTGTACCAGGGCGCAGCGGTGAACTGCGCGGATGTCATGATCGATAGCATAGCAGCACTGGTGGAGGACTGTGCGTGTGGTTGATGCGCCGACGACACGAACAAAATAAGAGATTATATAACTGAATTTTAAAACTTATTTCATTTAAAATAGCAACAACAACAACAAATGAAACGGTAAAGTAACTCTATGCAACTAAAAACACTCAAACGAGAAGATTACATGACAAAGGAATCCATGAGAAGATTGACACATATAACAAATAATCATTATTGTTAATCTTTTGGTATGAAGCGATCAAAACAGAAAAATTGAAAAATGATGGTAACTATCAAATATAAAAAGTAATAGCTCTATACCGTGGTGGTATTATATAGATCGACTCAAATAAACCAGACTCTACGAGATAGCAGCTATTGAAGCTTTCACATAAGCAATGATGTGTTCAAGTTTCTGAGCATGCAGCAGAAAAGAAAAGGCTGCGTTTGAAAATCTTACAAAAACTGACATAGACAATTATACATAGACTAGAAACAGCGGTGAATGTTGCAAGCAAAGAACATAGAGCAAGCAGTAACAAGTGTTATCGCGAAAGAATTTCAAAAACAAGTGAATCTTTACGAGGAAGAGACTCCTGTCTGAATTTGGCTCAAAATGGCCTTGGTACAAGCCAGGAAAAGACGAGAGCCAATTGCAAGAAAATATCCATTTTGGTATCTGTAAGCGGAAACAGGCCTCATTGCCTTGCCGCGTATATAGGCTGATAATGGTTGCAGTAATGGGGCTTCTGATGGTATCCGCAGGAGATCTATATACAAAGAATAGCATTACAATCCTCCTATTCAGCTTATCTATAGGTGCGATTTTGTATGCAAACCATCACTTTGCACAGGAAGAACCATCGCGATATGCATAGTCTACGAAACCAGTATAAGCACAAACTGGTTAATGCAAAGATGCTTGCTGGCTATATGTCTGTCAAAAGATAGAGACCAAGCTTTGTACCAGCTATGGTAGATAAAGTAATGGATCTTTTGGTGCAACCAGCAGGATCATAATTTCAAAGATCTGAGTGAGCTAAGATAGTATTGCTCGAGTGGTCCAGAAACCATACTGGCTTAAGTCGGGTAGCGAATGCCATAGTCATACGAGGAATGGTTAAACTGGTTAGTATAAAATCCGAACAAAATTCTTTAAAAATGAAACAAACGTTTGCTAATTGTTCGATATAGTGCTACACCGTCGTAGGGGGTACTGATAAGGTACTTCGAACACATGTTAGCACAGAGGTAGCTATGGGTTAGGCTACTAGTGCAGCGATCAGCCGTGGGCGCTATCGCCAGTTGGCAACAGATTTGCCAAAGGTCTCCACCAAGGTGGATAGGCGCGATGGGTGATCATTCCTCCTCTTTTGCTCATGAGCGAGCTGATTATGTTTGCGTTTCTCTCTGTAGAGAATCGCCTTATTCTAAGCCGAGCTTAGCGTTATTTCCTTTTTGTTGAGCAAGATACCGCAGTCGATGACGCTGCGGTATTGCTATAGTGTACACTAGTGGTCTTGTCTCTGAGGAGCTTTTACAAGAGATACGATAACCTTACTTTGCCCTGGTAGCGCCGGACAATTGGTGCTACAGCATACAATGCCATAGGGTAGGACGAGGAGCTCACCATCTGCCCCAGCCAGTACAATATGCCGGCTACCACAAGATGAAGCGCGATGATCCCTGCCGTCAGCCACGGCAAGAAAGCTCGTGGTATGCGCGGTGCAAACAAGAGATAGAGAATACCGCCAAAGCAGTCGAGTGCCAATGCGAGATGTAAGAGGGATGGTGTCATAGTGTCGGGCTCCTTATAGTAAAGTGATGTTATAGCCTAGCATACTGTGATTGCACGGTGCTGTCAAATGATTGGTAGATAAATATCATAGCCTTTTGCTTTTTGCTTTATCCTACTTTTTCACGCCACTTTTTGCAAACGGTATGGAAAATAGGCTGCTCTAGTCTCATTTTTGAGCTCTGATGTGGGGCGAATATGAGTAGGGTGACCATCCGTATGCTTGAGAGGGCAATGAAAGGCAAAATTGGCCGAAACTCTCCTTTGTCGTTTTACTAATCACCTATGTAAGCGATATTGCTTGTGTTTCACTATTTGGCATTATGCTGCTATAATATGTACGCAATGAATAATTCTACAAAACGTACAAAGATACTGGCTACCTGGGGCCAGCCACCAACACACCAGAGAAAATAGAAGCGTTGATCCGGCGGGTGCTAATGGCTTTCGCCTCAACTTTAGCCACGGCTCGTACGAAGAGCGGCTCGATCAGATTGCGTGGATTCGCAAAGCCAAGCGCTACTGTTGGTCGCACTGCCGCGATTTTGCAAGACTTGCAAGGCCAAAGATCTCGCCCGGCGTACTCAAGGATAATCACTTTGATATTGCGGCAGGCGATGAAATCGATCCTTGACCATGCGGTAGAGGAGCACGATGGTAGCAACCGTCCGCCTATTCAGCACAACCTGCCGACAAGGCTAAGGTGGTGAGCCTGTCTACCTCTTCGATGGTAAACTGCGCGGTGAGATGACCGAGCGCGTTAGCGATACCGCCATTAAAGTGCGCCTGAGTAATGATGGCTTGATGAGTCGCAAGGCCTCAACCCGCCTGACACCGACTTTGTGGTAGATATCCCCACACCCGATGACCTGGCCGATGTTGAGTTTTCAGGGCAGACAAAGACATTGACTTTGTAGCACTGAGCTTTTATCCAGAGTGCAGAGGATATCAACAACCCACGCCGATTTTCGTTGAGCCACGGCTCCACTGCGCAGATCATTGCCAGGTAGAGAGACTAAGGCGGCTATCGAGCCAGAAACACTCCATGGAAATCGTCAAGGCGGCTGATGGTGTGATGGTTGCTCGCGGTGACCTCGCGGTCGAAACGAGCCCAGAGATTGTGCCAATCGTCGAGCGCGAAATCATCCTGTCTCTGCCGCAAGTATGGCAAGCTCGATTGTTGCAACGCAAACGCTAGCCAGTATGGTCGATAACCCCGAGCCAACCCGGGCTGAGGTGAGCGACGTTGCAAACTGCCGCCATCCTCGGAACAGACGTTGTGATGCTTTCGACGAGACGGCTAATGGCGACTATCCAGTTGAGGCCGTTAAAATGATGGCCGACACCGTGCGCTACACTCAGTCGCGCTGGCTGATGAATGACATGCCCATCGAGGAGGGCCGCACCAACCGCCGGCTCAATGCGATCGCCCACGCTGCCGTCGATGTGGGCACATGGTTGACGCAACAGTGATCGTTGCCGAGACGCATTCTGGTGCGACAGCAGCTACGTATCGCTGCGTGTCGACCGGAGTTGCCATTATTGCGGTGGCACCAGACCCCGTGCGGCGCAGCAGCTTGCCTTTGTCGCATGCAACGCGTAGCTTCGTCCGGCCTGACAGCCAGCAGCTTGGGAGCGACCACGCGCGAGTTGCTGGAGCCAAAGGTGCCTTTGGCGATGTCTCACTCGGTTACCGCTGTTATTATCAGTGGTCGCCAACCTGGCGCAACTGGTGGACAGATACACCGAGCGTCCGCACCTTCGAGCGCTAGGCTCGCAGAACACCTTATAGAAGCACCCACCTATCACTACGGTGGGTGCCTTTTTGTTGGTGAAACTAGGGTAATTTGTCTATTTTTGTTTTTACTTCGCATACTGCTTGGGTATGAACACATCGAATATAAAAAGTAGTAAAAATGCAACATCATACAGGATAAGCACCTTTTGCAAAAATATCAGCCAATCGACCAGAGGTAGACTATTGCCCAGAGCGCAACACGATGGTATGAATAGAGCAATCGGTGGATTGATACTTCACGCACAAATAAGCAAGGTGAGTTGCACCACAATGTGAAATAAGCTACACTAGAGAAAACAACATAAGCGATACATTGTGGGCATACGATTGATCAACAACTGGGGTAGTATCCAAAACTCGATACGAGGGCTCCGATTCGTTGTATCAGGGTGTGGACTGGTGCACCACACAAAAACTGTAGCGCTTATATAAAAACAAACAAAGGAAACCGTTCATGCCAGATATAGACTTCGACGAACCTCGACCGCGCGGTGCACGACCTGATGCGCCAGTCTGGTCAGCTGCCAGCAACGCCAGATAAGCCGTCTGAAACGCCAGCCGCCACACCAAGCAAAGATTCGGCCTCATCAAAGCACCCAAGCTGCATCGTCCCAACAAGCGGCGTCAGCAGCCACCTCGGCTCGTCCTGAGACGAATGACGACACGCAGGATACAAGCATGTCAACCGCTCAGAGCAATGCTTCGGAAGATGCTGCGCAGGAGGCGGACTCATCCAGATGATGCAGCGTCAGCTGACGAGTCACCCGCGCCAACACCTCAGGACGATGCTGATAATACCGGTGAAACGGGACAGACTGATGACGAGAGACTACAGCTATTGATACTACCTCTGATAGTGACCCGACAGCATGCTAGCTCGCCGTCGCGGCGTGACAATTATGCCGCTGTCGCAACAAGCGGATGGAGCAGGGCAAGTAGGAGAGCCATATAGCCAGCTGAGTCTGAGCCGATTATTGACCGAGCTCGAGCATTATCAGAATCGGTCGTTGCGTCGGAGCGCGAACCAGCCTCGATACCTGCAACACCAGAGCAAAAGCTGATACAGATGATACAGACTCAGCTCATGTGACTCCGCTAAATACAGCAACACCAGCAGTGCCGACGGCAGAGAGTGTGTCTTCGCAGCCCCAGCCCGCAGCAGTTGTGACGGTTGACCCGACGATATTATTACTCCCGCGAGTGACGATGATGACGAGAGTGATGATGTGTGCCGATCGAGCGCAGTTCTGGCTGGTCGCGCGGCACGGCTGTTCTTTGCGAGCCTAGAGCAGTAACGCCAGTGGATGATGTATTATCCACAACAAATTCAGATGTATCAGCTCCTCTAGCGGAACCAGATAGCACTGCATCATCAGCTCCGGGTGATAGAGCAGTGAGTGATGAAAACATCTGCCATGGCTACAGAAGAAGAGGTGCCAGCGACGATCGACCAAGTTGAGTCAGAGACGCCAACGATGCCGTATCAATTTGCAGGGCGAAGACACTGAGAGTGATGACGATGACGACGATGAAGACTCTGTCCGTCACCTCAATGAGGTGAACCGCGCACAAGATGATGAGACTGAGCCAGCGCAAAACATCCGTCGTTGATGATCTCGATGATGCATTTGCTCCGCAACCACTCATTATTCCGCCGCCAAAGAGGAGGAGAGGGATACGTCACGCCCCTCTGCGGAGACGGTGGTAGAGCCAACGGATGATACGCACCAGCCGCCGCACCGCAGGATAAAGCCTGATGCGTATAACTCAACACGAGCAGCACTGATGACGCTGGCGATGATCACTTGCTCTAGCGCCAGAAACACCGACAAAACACAGATGTGTCAGCGGTGTTGAGCAGTAGCAATATTTCTGATACCGAGACAGTGCAGCCACTGAACCAGTCACTCAACGAGCCTGCCTGGCCTGAGTTGCAATATGATGAGCCGGATGATACGCCAGACGTGCAAGCTCCTGATACAGACCAGGCTGCATCTGCGTGGCCAGAGGTAATGGTAGAAAATACGAGTGCTGTGGATGATAGCCAGACGGCGGCCCAAGCAGCTGACGGGAGTGTGCCAAGCGAGTATGAATCCGTTTGATAGTGAGAGTAGCTCCTGGTTGAGCCACCACTCAGCCACCCCAACCACAGGCAGGCGATATCGCTCCCTGTAGATTTGTTGACGGCCGAGCACACCTACCCGATGCGCAGGCAATGACAGTCCATTGCTCACAGCAGGAGGAAGCGCTTGCTGAGGACACTATGCGCAGCTCGCGTCGATCGCCCATTACCACTCAGTACGTATAATGAGCATCGGGCAGCTCCCGGAGCCACACTTTGATACTCCACCGCTGTCTGATTTGCAAGAGAGGCGAACGCCATTGATGTAACCGATGCCGCTGAGAATACGAATGATATCGCGCAAAAGCACGACAGTAATGCAGGCGTCAGATGCCCTCGATAGTCAAGCAGAGCAACCCCACGCACCCACTGCACCACTGTTTGCCCCGGCCGATGATGTTGTAGCTAAGGCGCAGCAGATTATTGCTGCTCGCCCTGAGGTGCCCACCAATGATACACCAACACCTCCGCAAGAAGAGAAGACGCGCCGAAGAATGCGCCCGATGTCGTGCCAATTACGCTTTCTCGGCCAGCCGACCAGCAGACTGGAGCCATCGGTTGCCGATGCTCGGCTGCATACTGCAGACGAGACAACACCAACTGAGCCAAGTGATGATCAAGCAGCTGCCAGCTATACAGCGTCCGCGTGGTCGCTTTGATGGATATCGTGGGTGGCGCAGCCCCAGTTGCTGCAGCTGCCCAAACGGCTCGCCCACGGGTGCGCCGCCAGGTGCGGTGGTTGAGCCATTGACAACAGCGCACCAGTGGTGGGTATGGATATCCGCCCCACCTGGCCACGAGCCAGCGCAGCATCACTGGGGTAGCGCAGAGTACTCCTCCGGCAGGTGATGAGGCTAAGACATCCGGATGTAGTAACGCCTCGATGGAACACCATCCGCAGATGCGCTTGACCTCCAGCCTGGTGATGAAAAGCCGCTTGGCTACACACCATTCTTGCCTGATGCTGAGACGAGGGTCGATAAGCGCCCACTGGGTGAGGTGCTGATACGCTAGTGGGTGATGCGCCAACATTGGCCGATACTGCTCCGATGGGGATGTATCATGATGAGCCTGGTACATTGGCATAGCTCCAGCTGATATACTGAGCCAGCGGCACCACCGCATCTTTTGCGCCGCATGATGAGCACGCCTCGGCTGAGCAGTTCATTGATGCGCTGACGGATACGAGCGAGAATGCGCCATCACTCTATCCGGCCGATCACTACCCACTACCCGAGCAAGACACACCAGAAGCTGCTCTGCCACATGATGACACCGCATATCAGCTAGAGGATCACTACGGTGCTGAGCAAACTCACTTACCCAGATGAACCAGCTGACTCTCGCGAGGTATCAGCTGATGGAGCAGGACCGCAGTTTGCAGAGGATGAGATTGACCTGAGTTTGCCTGTGCCTGGCTCCCTGGCGAGCCAGATATCGATTACTACGGCGAAGCAGAGCGAGTCGAGACTGAGCCAATGACGATGGAGACTGAGTGATGATGAGTCAGCAGCCGCAAAACGACCAAGCGCACGTCGGTACTATCGCCAGCGGCTGCCACCACCCAAAATGGCGACTGCTGCCTCGCTCTCCACCAAAGCACTTCAGGAAGAGAACGAAGGCAATGTGGTCGCACCAATCTCACAGTGCTGAGGAATTTTACCCGTGCACCGAAAAGTCGCGCCGCCGTCCTGAACAAGCTGCTGGCTGGATTTGGCTGCTGTGGATCGTCATGCTATTGGCACTTGGTGCTGGTCTTGGTGCAGTCTATTACACACTCTTTACCTAGCGTCAGTGTGATGACATCCGGTATAATAGGCTACCATGGATGATATACTTGATGGATTAAATGACGCCCAGCGTTCGGCAGTGGTCGCATCTGATGGCGGTCTCACTCTGCAGGGTGCAGGCGGTGGCAAGACAAAACGCTCACACACCGCATTGCTTACCTCCTGACCGAGCAGGGCGTCTGGCCGAATGAAATCTTGGCTGTTACTTTTACCAATAAAGCAGCTCGCGAAATGCGTCGCGTCTTTTGGCAGATTGCCGGTCCTACCCAGGCAAGCTTCGTCTCACATACCGCCAGCCGACCAACCACCTCGCTCCTTTATGCCGTGGATGGGGACATTCCATGGTATCTGTGTGCGGATCTTGCGGCGTGATGGTGCGGCTATCAGCATTCCATCTAATTTCGTGATTTATGACGAAGACGACCGTCATGGGCTCATCAAACAAGCGATGAAGCAGCTCATTGGTACAGACAGGCAAACCGCGTGCCGCCAGTGCAGCAACCAGCAAAGCCAAAAATCAACTCTCTCGCCCAGTGACTATGCGGCTAGTGCGCGGTTTCCTTCCAGCAGGCAGTGGCGAGATCTACCAGCTGTATGAGCAGCTGCTGGCTGATGCAGGTGCGCCTCGATTTTTGATGACCTCTTGCTCGAGACGAGTACGCCTCCTGCGTGACCACTCGGCAGTGCGTCAGCGCTACCAGACGCAGTTTAAGCCATATTCGCCGATGGTATCAGGACGAATGCTGCGCATATCAGATCATCAAGCTGCTGGTAAAAGCCCATGCCGCAATATCTGCGTGGCAGGAGATGACTGGCAGTCGATCTTAGCTGGCGTGGCGCAGATTTTTACGAATATTCTTAACTCTCGAGCGCGATCCGCCGCGCTGGTGGTGAAGCTCGAGCAAAACTATCGCCTCGACAGGGGCCATTCTCGAAGCTGCTGGCAATGTCATTACACAAAATCAGCAGCGGACGGATAAACCCTCGCACCGGCAGTAGCCCAGGTGCACCAGTGTAGGCACAAGCCGCCGACGATGAGGCAGAGGAGGCATACATCATTGCGAGCCAGATTGCTACGCAGGTGGCGACCGGTGAGCGCGACTACAGCGATCTTTGCTGTCTTGGTACCGTCAAACAATGCACAGAGCTGTGCCTTTGAGCGAGCGCCCGACCAGCACCGCGTGCCGTACCAGAAGTTGGTTGGTGAGCGCGATTTTGGCGATCGTAGGGATTAAGGATATCTTGGGCCTCATCTCGCGCCTTTATCTACCAAACCAATGACCGTCGAGTTTCTTTAGTCGGATCGCTCATCGTACCAACGCGGGGGATCGGAGTAACGAGCCCGAGAAATTCTCATCTGGCAGGGCACCAGCGGGCTCGATATCATTAGTGCGCTGGTTGCTGCCAGCCAGGCAGCGGCACTGGACGAAGCGGGCGCAGAGACCGCCCTCGACGCAACTGGGCCAGCTGTTACGAGGCTTCGCAGGCGCAGGCTGTCGAGGCCGCGGCATGATCCAAGTCAACTGGATTGATGATGTGATTACTAAGACAGGCTACCGCAATTGCAGCATCCTTTGATGGCTCGCCTCAGGCTGATGATCGCGAGCGCCAAACCTCAGTGCGTTATTGTCTCGATGCGCGCCTTTGCCAGCATGCCAGACTTTCTTGAGGAAGTTGCGCTTATGTCTTCGGCCGATCAAGGACGGGTGCGTACAGCGTGGCGCTTATGACGCTCATGCGCCAAGGGGCTGGAGTCTCCGGTGGTAGTATATGGTGGGGCTTGAGGATGGCTTCATTTCCACAGCGCCAGGCACTCGAGGAGGGGCCAGGCCGCACTCGAAGAGGAGCGTCGCTCTGTTATAAGTCGTGGGATGACGCGCTCGGCAGGAGCTCTTTGTTGGGGTGTTGTTGGTGGGGTGTTTGTTTTTGGTTGGGTGGTGTGTGGTGGTGTGGTGGGGTTGGTGGGTTGGTTGGGGTTGGTGGTGTGGTGTGTGGTGGGTGTGTGGTATGGCGTGAGTGTGGCTTCGCAAATGGCCCTCACCAAGAAGCTCAATGTGCAACATGCTCGCCTTGAGAAAATTACTCCTAGAACTATCCGCCACCGGGCACATGCTATACTAAAATGAAAAGACACTTGTGAAAGCAGCTGCGTCGCTCTCGCCCGCAGCGATGATCCACACTCGAAGAGCCATACCGGCGGAGCCGTATTGTTCCCTGGTGGCGGCCCGCCAGGCAAACCCGGCCAAGCATCTGCGCGTTGGCTGCCGTGACAGGCACGAATGGTCAAAACGACCACCGTTACCATTACATCAACACGAGATCCTCTTAAAGCCAGCGGCCGCGCTGCACATGCAATGTTCTCCACTGCACTGATCGAGGTGGCAGGTCAGCGTCAGCTCAACGACCACCGCGAGCAGTGCTGGCCTACCGCGCGGATGCAGCAGTTCTTGCTGAGGCTAAGCGAGCCAACGTGGACTTCTGTTGTGTTAGGAAATTTCACCAGTCACGCGCTCATCAACATAAGTCAGATGGTGTGCCACAATCGAAGCTGCAGTCGCGACTAAACCTCACCCAAGACCACCTCGACTTACCACAAAAACGATGGAGCGCTGTGCGCTGCCGCCAAGGGCAAACTCTTTGTGCCCGGAAGCCGCGCTCTTATTGGTGCTCAACTGTGACAGACGAACGGTTTCATTCTTTTTGACAAGTACACGGCGCGTGAGCAGAAGATTACTTATGGTCGCGCGATGCAGCTCGCCGCCAGCTCGGATTACGCAGGCAGCGACCCGCAAAGTGGGCGCGGCAGGCGCAACGGTGCTTCTTGACGGCGCGACAAAGCCACCACCGACAACACATCTTCCGGGACATTTAATATTTGCTACCGATGACAGCCGCAGCTGCAGTCTGCCAGCTACCAGGGCGTAGCACTAGCGGACATTGCCCAGCGCGTGGCTAACCTAACTGGCGTGCCAGGGCGCTTCGAGCGCGTACCGGTGGATGATACGCCATGTACGATGTGGTAGTCGATTATGCCCACACCCCTGATGCACTTGGAGAAGCTACTGACAGCACGAGCCATCACCGCTGGCAGCGTATCATCTTGCTCCTTTGGCGCGACGGGCGATCGCGACAAGGCGAAGCGCGACCCATCATGGGCGAGATTGCTGCCTCACCTAGTTGACCACAGATCATCGTTACCGACGAAGAGAGTTATAACGGCGAGCCAGCTGGCATCCGCCAGGCAAATCTTGCGCGGCATCCACCAAGCTGGCGGGACGAATCACACCAAGCGGAGATTGCCGACCGGCGCGAGGCCATTGCCCAGGCGCTGGCCACTGCCCAGGCGGGCGACACCATCTCTATCACTTCGTCGGGTCACGAACACCCGTGTACACACGGCCAGCGTCAACCATGCAATGACGCGGGCAGTGGTGCGAAGTTTGGCTTGCTGGAGCATAAGTAGTAGAGTGCATTCTTGACCCCCTGGATATAGTGGAGGTTTCGAGGAGAGTTCTTCCGGGCTACCCTCCGTAGCTTTTTACCTTCATTTTGCTATACCACATCGTAGCGTATATTACCACGCAGATTATGATACAGTCTGGTTCCATTTTTGAAATTTCTCTCGCCACGCAATCTCTGCTATCGCCGGTATGGTTGCACCGGTTGGTGTTGGTCTGGCGGCGGATTCCGTCCGTCCGCGCAGCGTCGCGCCAGCCAGGTAGTGGCGAGCATGAGTTATCACAGTGCACGAAGGCACGGCTAAGCGCGGATTCTACACCAAGGCGACTCACCTTTGCGCGATGCGTTGCGTGAGGCAAATGTGCGGCTTTGGATGACAAAAGACCGCACTGAGCCTCGAGCTGATGATACATCACCAGAGAGCGCCTCGTACGAAGTAAACGATCTCATCGAGCGCGGCCAGTGGGTGATCCGCGATGGCGGGCAGTGATACGACAGCTTTATTACCGCTTATCGCACAGGCAAGCAGATTGCTGAGCAGGCGGGTATTCCACTATCACGACGAAGACCAAGCGAAGCTCGCGCTCGTTGCTCACGCGATATCATTGCTGATGGGCGGCAGAGGTGATGACGATCCGTCGCGCAACGCCCTTTACCCTTGTATTTTTATGGCAAAACCATCCAGGCATATACGATGGAGAAGACGGTTGGTGCAATGCTTACAGGCTAAGAAAATTACCTAGGTGCTGATGACACCCTCTCGGTGCCAGCGAGCGCGCCATACTCAACGGCTGGTAAGGACGGTGGAGTCTCCGACGTAATGGCAAGCAGACGGTCACAGTAGAGGAAGAAGTCAGGACTTCACAGATCGGAGGAGATTACGATGCCGACCGGGCGAGCGCGGCAAAAAGAAGTCAAGACCGAGGTAGGCAAGAAGGCCGCGACGTACGAGATTATTATGACGGCCGCGAAGAGTCGCGCAAGCAGCTCAGCAGTGTGGTAACGCAAGAGCCAGTCAACCGGGTCGAGATCGTTGGGACGAAGAAGAAGTCGGTCGATACTACCTTTAGTGGTGATTTTGCAGGGGCACTAGCAAAACTACGTAGCTGTGAAGGAGGCTATACTTCCAACACCGGCAATCGTTACTACGGTGCGTATCAATTTGACATCAAGACCTGGGGTGGCTTTGGTGGCTATGCCAATGCAGCAGAAGCACCACCAGAGGTCCAAGACCAAAAAGCCTGGGAAACGTACCAGCGTCGTGGTTGGCAACCCTGGCCAACATGTAAGAATAAGATGGGCTGCAAGACATCTACCGCTAGCAGCCCAGTCAAGAACGAGATGATTACGAAGAGCCTCTATCATCTATCAGGCATCGTCAACCGATGATTGCCTCGTTTGCTGGGCCGAGTGTCATGGCCTTGTCGTGGCAAGCTATGCTCGGCCCAGAGCCCAGCAGGTGCCAGCTCGACTTGTTACTGTAGTGGAGAATGGTCGAGAGCGTGTGTGTACTGACGCGTCGTCGTGCGCAGCTCATCGCCACCTCAGGTATGAAGATCGATGCCTCGCATGATTCCGTCTCGCTCACCTTGACGCGCTACTAGCACAAGCAGCGCCAACAGTGACAATCCAGCGTACTCGGTTAGTTACTGTGATAGATGGTAAGAAACGTCTCGTGTGCTCACCGCAGCACGGGTCCTGCAGGATACGCTGGGCGGCTGGCGTGGTGTTCTACCGCGAGGATAGAGTTAGCTTCCAGACACCTGGCAACATTGCACTGGACGGGCCAAGGAGATGATGACTATTCATCGTGCACCACACACAGGCGACAGCGGAGGAGTCGATTGCATTTGCGACTGAGATTATCAAAGATAAGCAGCAATTCATCGGTAGCAAAACAATTGCCGAGTTGGCCAGCCAGGCATTCGCCGTTTGACTTATACAGTCGAGATGAAGGATGGCGCTGAGGTGCAACGCCGCCTAACAGCGCAAACAGTGGTAAAGCAGCCGACCGTGCAAGAGAAGTAGTTGGGACCGCCCAAGAATCCATTGACGAAGAGCAAGGTGCGCATCACTTTACTGACAGCAAAGGGGTGAGGCACCGCGAGACATACTACGATTTGCCGATGAATGCAGCCATGCACAACCGTGGTGGCGGCACTTACACCATTCGTGGTGATGGCGCTAAGGTCGATAAAGACGGCTACATCCTCGTGGCGGCGAATTATAGCAACCACCCACGCTGCTCGGTGGTTGAAACAAGTATGGGTCCAGGCAAAGTGTACGATACCGGAAGCTTTGCCACCGCCATCCACACGCTTTTGACTCGCGACGGATTGGACGAAGGCAGATGGCATGCAACACTGCGCAGAATCCTGATATATTTACGTGCCGCGATGGTCTCAGCGTATAGTTGTTCGAACGTCTTCTTTTTACCCCGACTCGTCCACCAAGTCGTTTGCCACCCTCCGCCGGAAGTTTTTGCCATGATGCCGCTTTTCTGGGTTGTCTCGGGCTGATCGTGCTCGCCCGACAGTATCTGAGCGGTTGATCTCGCGCATAACAGAGGAAATATCACGCGAAGTCAGTGACGCGTGAGCGGCCTCATCAGATTGTTTTGTTGTGTGAGAGTGATGTTTTGTTGCCGCTGACCGCGTAGTACGCTTTTTGGTAGTATGCTTGTTCTTGTGTGGTGGTGCTTGTTCTGTGTGGTGGGTTGGCTTTGAATATCAGGAGTGAGTAACAATCCGAATGATCCATTAAGACGAGATCGCGGCTTTGCGGAGACGCGCAAAAGAGTTCGTCTTGGCGTGTCAGTACATCGATGCCAAACCATGATAAAGAACACCGATAACGCGGCGTTTTTAGTGGGGCGCTGTGCTGGGTCAAGCTCTGTTACTAATTGCATACCATATCGGCAATAGCAGCTGTATCAGAGTGATAGTGCTCACACTGTGCTTATTTGACTATGATCGGCCAGTGTTGTTGCTGAGTGCTTGCGTATCTAGGTTATTAGGTTGATGAGTATCCGATGAGAGGCGCATGTGTTAGTGGCTCGTGAGGTAGTGGTGTGTTGTAGACGGCGCGTATCATGATCAGTATCCGGACGGGTATCGACTACGACGACGGCGGTTGCCGATATGTGCGCCACGCCGTTGGCCGCGCTTGTACAACAGGGGCTGACTCCGTCTCGTAAGCCAGGCAAGTTGTGATAGCAAAACGCGGGCGCTGCGGGAGTGGTTCGTCTTTCGTATTTTCGCTGCGTGCATAGGTTGAAAGTCACGCTCGCGAACGTTATGAGGCCGCATAACTTTTATCGCGATGGCAGAGGAGGGTATTGAAGATAAATAGTTCATCTCCAGATAGGATGGTGCGATGATCTCCGATGTGTCAAATAGTACTATCGCTTTCATTGTTAGAGTGATTGGGTCAACATCCTCAGGTGGGTTTACTGCAGGAATGTAGTCGGGTCACGACACGAGTAGATCAGGCATTCCCGCTTATCACGTGCTTCAACAGAGGATATTGTGGTGGCCGGTTCTGATGATAGCTCGGTGTTGGCCCCCATCTGCTAGGGGTGTGGTCTCTGATGCCTTAGATGGTGACAGTGTTTCTAATGGTTGAGCTGCTCAGATTTGTTCGCGAAAAAGAAGTAGAAGGATCTGCCTCGGGAAAGTGATTGAAAGTGATGATGCTGTTGTGCCTTGAGAGTCTGTAGTAGGAGCAGGATCGATAACAGGTTCAGGGCTATCTAACATGGTGAGAGGCTTGGCTCGGCAGTTACCCGTGCCCGTAACTAGTAAGCTGCGGATAAACGATACGTTGGCTCTGCTATGCGCGCGAGCTGTGCTTGAATCGTTGGTGGCGGCATTCTCTGTTTTTCGCTTTTTCGCTAGTGCTCATGGGCAGCCCAACATCCAACAGCGGCGGAGCCAACGAGCGACTTGCTCTTCAATGCTGCGGAAGCTTTTCTTCAAGTAGCTCGCAGAGATAAGTGATAAGAGTCTGAAGGTGTGTCTGAGGTTTCTTCGGGTAACCATGTATGGATTTTATGCCATAGTACATAGATTTTCACACAATATTTTTCCACCTTTTAGCTACCATTTTATGTTTTTATCCTCTAACATATAGTACAAATCGATTTGTACTATAGTTACCCTGTCCCTGTTAGGTGGGTTCTTTTCTTTCTTTATATATTTATATATAGGAGAGAAATCGATATGGATATATGGATATATAGAGAAAGAAAGTTATAGATAAAGAGAGATAGCTATAAAGATATGAATAGATAAAAGAAGGAGAAGATAGAATATAAGAATTATGACAAAAAGAGATTGAGTATAGAAGTTTATCAATCAGTTACGCAGAGCATACTATTGCTGACCCCTGGTATAATACGTTATGGCATTACAAAAATATCTTAGGGCGTACTGGCTCAAAGACCTGACATGCTAGCAGTCGATTGCCGATGCAGCGGCGCTAACCCCGACGATACAGTATTGGAAATTGGTCCTGGCTTGGCACATTGACAAGCCGGCTCCTTGCTCGCAGGCAGGGTAACCGCGGTAAAGTACGATGCTGGATTCAGCGCGCAAACTACCAGGGCAATTCCCTCGGGCAAGCAAATTAACAGTCGGTCAGCATGAGGATATTCTGCAGTTTGACCTAGCCAGCTTCCTACTGACTATGTTGTGGTAGCAAACGTGCCGTGCCACATTACGAGCAAGATTGTCCAAAAGCTGCTGACAGCGGAGAATAAGCCGCGCCGCACAGTACTGCTGGTGCAGAAGGAGGTAGCTGAGCGAATTGCCGCTGAGCCTGGTGCAATGAGCCTATTAGGAGTGAGCGCTCAGCTTTATGCTGAGGCGAAGCAAGGCCCAGTGGTACCACGCCAATCTGTCAGCCGCCGCCCGCTAGATTCGCAGGTAGTGGTGCTCGAGACGCGCGCCCAGCCTCTCGTGTCGTCAGCAGACGAAAAGGATTTCTTCCGCGTGGTACGAGCGGGCTTTGTAGCGAAGCGCAAGAAGCTGCGCAGTGCACTTGCAGCGGGCCTTGCACCAGACAAGACAGAAGTCGAGACGAGTCGCAAACACGCTGGTATATCACCAGACTGGCGGGCAGAGGACGTGTCGATTGCCCAGTGGCTCGCTATTATGCAAGAGTGCGCGCGCGCGATGATCCGGGCTGATCAGCCTACTTGCTTTCCATCAGAACTCTCGTTAGCGTCATCGCGTAGTGATGGCACAATGCTTGACCGCACGTTAGGTGAGACACATCACCCTGCAGGTAGTGGGCGCACCGACAGGCCTTTTGTCAGGCGAGCGGGCCGCAGATACGATGTGGTGTATCAGCGGTTGTTCGCGTGCAGGCCGCAGCTATGACCAGCTCTGCGAGGTCGATGCTGCGACGACCTCGCCATACTGCCGGAGATGGTGGCAGACGGCCCGTGACGCGCCCGCCCGGAGTGGGGCTACCGTTGCCAGTGGCCGATTGTGTGGCGACGGTGCTGTATGATCCGGTGCAGCGAGTGCTCGCGCCGCTATTGCACCTGGGGCGGCATTCGACACTCACCACCGCTTATCTGGACAACTGATCGCCCTCGTCCACGAAGGCCCGGGCAGAGGATGTCATCGCCCGATGAGCCTGGAGAGCGCAGCGGCAGAGCTACGTCATGCAGTATTTTGACCAGGCAACCAACCCGCAGCCTGGCGTCCCTTTACTCGCACGAAGCTGATGGTATCCATCTTGACCTGCAGGGCTTTCGGAATGCTGCCGTGCCAGCGCGGGCATTGCGCCGCGCAATATCCATATCTCGCCGACGGATACAGTAACAAGCCCCGACTACTTCGCACGCAGCGTGACACTGGCGGGCGGTTTGCGGTGCCAGCAATGATGCGAGAAAAGTAACGGTAATCCGCAGATAGCCAAACGTCAAGCCCTCCGCGGTATGACTGTGTCGGCTACTTCCCATATACCTTGCAATATATAATTACATCAGCTATCCTGTGATAAGAGAAAAGGTTTGCCCATCAATCGACCGTGGGTGGATGCAGAGAAGGAGTATAACTATGGGATGGCTTTTGAAAAATTGCTTTGCATTGGAGCTGTGTAACGCCGAGATATGGCAGCCTGACCGGTGTTGCTATGGCAGTTGATATTATTGATGGATCGACCAAGAAGCGCAGGACGACTATCGCATTGAGCATTTTGACCCAATTGTTCGCGACGATATTTCGCACATTATTGCACGTGGTGCGCTGAGGAGATATCATATCCCTTTCCTACTGAGCCTCGATTCCAATGCGAAGGGTCGCGCGGCAGCCAGGGAGAAGAGTAGCCGTGCGGCGGCACAAGATCGCTGTCGGCATAACTGCTGCGCTTGTGCTGGTGGCACATGCAACCCCGCCAAAGCGCCACTCGTATTGCTTATTGGGCTGTGGCTGCTGACTGTCGCCGTCGGCATCGCCATATTACAAAAAGCAGCCACACTGCCACAGGCAGGCATGATGGTTGCGCGCCCAGTGCACCAAGCGACAGCTCATCATGATGGTCAGCAGCATTGGCGATCAAGCGAATACAGTGCGCCAAGCCCTGGCTGCATCTGAGCTCAGCCTGGCCAAAGATGCTGTACTAAAACTTAGTCGCACCTCCAACTCTGGGCAAAGGCAATCCCAGACACAGGAAGAGATCGAGGCAAACGCCCGCACCATAAGCAAAACTGCAGCAATAAGCGAATAGAAGGAGCAACGGCTAGTGAGATCCTGCCGGTTTCTTAGCCGCTTTTAATGTTGTGCATAAATCCAGCAGTGTTGATGCGAGAGACGGCATGTTGGTTCTTCTGCTGCAGGTTTCGTGTCGCGCGGAGTTGTACAGCCATACCAGCTGCCATTGCAGCATCTAATTTTTATGCGTGAGGTCTCTCGCCCAGCTTGCTCGCCGCAGCTCGCTGGCACAGAATAGCCTTTCTCTCGCGAGTTTAGTGAGACGCGTACCTGCCGCTCAGGTGAATAATATACGGTCGGGCGTCGACCCCTGCTCTTGCGTGCGTTATACCGGCCGGATTGTCCTCGCCTTCAGATTTTTCCCGATTGAGGGCAGCGGGCTAGCTCAGTCGCACCGTCGCGTCGTGCACACCGGGCGCTCTGGCGAGTTGCGTGGCAAGCCATTTCTTCTTCCCTGTGGGGGAGTGGGAGTGCATGGGCATTGCGTCGTCAGGGCGAAAGATCGCTCTTGGAGTGCCCGTGAAGTCGTTTGGGTGGTGATGAATTGGGCGCACTGAATTGCCGCGTGGAGCGACAATGATCCCGCCAATCCTCTAGATAACCGGAGGATTCCTCAACGCTTTCGACCGGCATGCGGTGTTGGTATCAAGGTGGCGAGAAGCCAATGGCTAACAGATATGGGCGGCTCGCTGGCGATGATAGACGCCATGGAGCCAGCGGTTGTTCGTCTGGTCGGCAATGATACGCTGATACACATCAGCAGTAGTGTCGAGCGCATCATACATACACCACGCCAAAATGATGATCGGTCGATAGGAGCAATAGCCACATGTCTCATCTTGCGCAAGCTCGTGCAAGATCGTGTTTTCACACTGTGCAATGGTTGATAGCTATCGCCCTGAGCCTGCGCGGCTTGTTCCACAGCCGGAGCATCGAAAACAAAAGCAACATCTGGATAAGTGGATAACGGCGCGCTATGGCTGGGTGTCGTGTGGTTGATGGTTGCAACAGTAGCGAAGGTTGTTGCGATGCAGATGTTTCTTGGAATATAGCCAGACATATGTGCCTGCGCCGGGTCGTGAGGCAGAAAGGGGCCGAGATCATTCTCAAGCCAAAAAGCGAAGTTTGTGCAAGCCGTTGAGCTTTTCTACTTGAGCAGTAAGGACTGTCAACGCCCGCGTAATTGTGCTCGCTGCTCGGGTCCATACGCATTACCTGCTACCAGCAGCATAGGTAGTGGGAGCGGTGTCGAGCCCAAGTGTTTAGCGAACCGCCGCACTCAAGCGATCGCCCCAGGTAAAGCTGCCACTCGCTCGGCTTTCTGCCGAGGTGCGAGAGGTGGTAGCCTCGCTTGTGAGATGGCCGCCGCCTTTGACGCCGCGCACGATATTGTTCGAGTGTTATGCCGAGGGTCTTAACAGCTGGTTAATCGTCGCGTGCGTCACATAGAGCCGCTTTCCGCAACAGTGTGTGCAGAGCAGATATCCCGCTGGTGCAGGAGTAAAGAGCCCTTTTCGCGCGCCCAGTTCTCGATATCTCGCTGGTCGGTGGCGAGTAGTAGCGGTATGATAGCCCAGAGCCTTGTAGGTACCTTGCCGTGGATATTGGCGCCAGCACCGTTAAGCTCATTAATGATACGCCGCACTGTATTGCCGCCAATGCCAAAGCTTCTTTGCAACGCCGTTAAGCGTGCGATATCCCTCTGGTGGGGTAGGACTGAAGGTGTTCGGCAGGGTCGCTACTTGGCGTGGCGTGAGGAGATGCTGCAATTCTGTACCACGCTGGGTGGTAGATTTTGCCAAGTTTTTACGAATGACAGGATCATCAGAGCTTTCTCGACAGTCAGTGGTAACCCTAAGCTCTCGGGCGGCGCGGTGGATAGTTACTTTGAAGTGAGCGCCGGGTTCGAGCCGTATGGTGCTGTTGCTCCATCTCCTTAGCCTCGGTGATGCGCGCGCGGGCATCGGCGATCTCGGATGAGTGAGTGCATCAACCATGCTTGCCGTAAAGCGCTGGCCATGAGGGAGCTCTAGTCGCAGGCTGCGTCTGTTTGATGAGCGAGCACCCTCCTTTGTGCAGCTCTCGCCGATCCATGCTGCTCAGGACGACATTGCTGCGTCGCGTGCGTATCGAACACAAGCGTGATATCAGGGGTAGATAGCCACCGTCCGGCCTGGTTGCTGGCACCCTGACGCGGCGGTATTGTTATCATGTAGTGAGCGGGGGTTGACTGATGCTTCTGTGTCGCTGTGCTCAGAAGAGATAGACACATCACGCGTGTCACAGCTACAAGGTCATCTGCAAAGCAAAAATAACAGATACCGCGGTCTTTCTCTGCGCTGCGCTGCCTCGCTCATTGTCCGCGAGAGTGCTCGGGAGGGTAGGGATGATGTGCGATGTTCCATAATAGAGTAGAGTAATATACGTGATAGATTGCAGCTCAGGTCAATAATATGACTGGAGCGGCAGCATCATCGCCATACCAAACGGTACGATACGAGTACCTTTATTTTCCAAAGAGACATACCAGAAGCAAAAATGACGAGTACCATGCGCAAACCAATCCATCAGCTCAGTCATCCGACAAGCGCGCGCCGATTGACGGCGCACGTCCATTCGTCTTCGCACATTAATGCACCTGCAAACTCGGCCAATGGCGTCTGATGCGGGCCGATAGTCCTCGTCCAAGAATTTGGCTGGCAGCTCGTTAAGCCACGTGAGCAAGAGCCGCAGACGGGCACGAGCAGTGACGCACTACGATGGTCACAGGCCACCGCTTGCTGGCTACACAGAAAATGACGTTGTAACGTCGGTGGCGAGTACGTGTCATCGATGTAATCTCACCAATTACCAGCGCAGACGCGTGTCGCACACTCTACGACGAATACTGCGCAGCTGGCACAGCGGCCTGGGGCTGGCCGACCGACCGATGTACGACATACAGGTCATCTCACTGGTACGATGTGGAAGGGTTTTGCTCCACAAACACCAGCTTCGCGGGAGCACGTTAGTATCCAAATCTCAACGAGGAAGACAAGACAATCATGTTTGTCCTTGCATGCGAGCAAACTGGTGCACTGTCCGATGGTGCCCGCCGCCCGCGCACGATTCGTCCTATCCTGGCCCTGATCCATTGCCGCGCCTGGAGAGGAGCTGCATGAGGAGACATATTTCTCCAGGGCACTCACGAGCTGGATCGACCGCATCCTCAGTCAACCATCACTGCGCTCTATGCGGCAGTTTTGATACTACAATGCAGAGCCAAGGTTGGCAGCTTATGAAGCAAGAGGAGAATACCTGGTGGTATTACGATGGGCCGTTGCGCCGTCATGGTATCGAGACAAAGACAATAAGACGGTATCGCTCGTGATGGCATGGTTTGCTAATGGTTCACCCACAGCAGAGTGTCTCGACCTCTACCGCTACTACGTGCAGGTGGGCAAGTAGCTTGGGGCGAGCCAAGCGATGAGGTAGACTGAAGCATGCATGCGCAGAAGGTTCATGATTCTCGACCATCTGGACAACCAGCCAAGAACAGTACCATCACCCTTATGCAGAGTACAGATAAGCTCTATACTCATCGATGTTGCTGCTCAGTCGTGGGGTGCCGCACGATGCTCAAAGGATAGAATCAAAAGGGTGATATAGTACACAGGTACCTCATAGATATGACAACAGTACAAGGATGATATGATAGAAGAAACAATCATCACAAATACTGAAAAGCTCCACTAGCGTCATTGGAGAGTCCCACAGCGCTTATTGAGTGGATTGATGCGATCAGAGCTATGCCATGGTCATCAGCTTAGTCCGAGATATGGCACCGTCTCCCCATGGATGGAAAGCAAAAGCTGATGATGAGAAAAGTGAAGACCGTTCACTTGTTTTTAAAGATGATATCGTTAACGCAGTCATCGTTCAATGTAATGACGACGAAAGCCGCTATAGTATCACGCGTACTGTTGCTCGCTAAAGAACAACGGTTGCAGCAAATCCTACGACGAATACCTCCAAACGGCCCATGCCGCGTGGGGCAACAAAGGAAGATACCGATTACGGCAAATGGGGCTAATACGCACCGCGTGAGCCAGTCGCGTATCGGTGGCAATTTTTCCTATCAAGGATGAGATTTCTTGTAGCAGAGATATCGATATCGTACACAAAACATGCACGATTGATTTTAGCCCAGTAGACACAAAAGCAAAGCAGTGACATCAGGTATCATTGCATGTTGAGAAGAATCTCTCCACGCAGACAGTCACCACCGCACATGACAGGGCGGCTGGGTGGCAGCACTGAGCTGGCTCACGGCACTGCCAGGGCTATTGTTTGAATATGAGCTGAAGCTATTCAATCATCATTGATGGATATGGTAGATACGACGTATGATGATTGGCACGGTAATGTCCTGTTAAAAGACACGGTAGGAATGAGGATCAGGTTGGCGGAAAACGACCCAGTACGTGATCTGATTTCTGAGCATCGCTTACCTGGTGACGCAAGAAAAATGAGATACGAGGTCTGCTCATCGAATATTATCAAGCAGCAACCAATGTATGGGGCGTCGCGATAACTCCAAACAATCAACATTTGACTCATCACTATGCTGGCAGTGGAAAGTGTCAACAGGTGTCGTCATTACGCTCGGTATGCGCCTGCGCAAACCCCTGATGATTATGACCAGGGGCTACCGTCGAGCTCATGTTTTTGTAGCACAATCATCGCCACAGATACGAAGCAGCATAATCGAACAAACAATCCATATGGTGTTATGCCGCCTCCAGTAATCCCTCAACAATCCACCGCGACTCACTCGATATGGGATGTATTTGAAGAAGGGCTCTACCAAACGCTCTGTCAGATCAACGTGCAGCCACGCCAATACACATTGCTATTTGATAGTGATGAAGCAGAGTCTCGCGGGGAATACTATTATCGTTTGCTGGCTGAGGAACCGAATGCCCGACAGAGATGGTGGATAGCATGGTTGACCTCTCTGCGAGGCAGAAAAGGATCAACTACAAGCGTGGCTTCGTCGAGGATGATGAGGCGTTTCGCTTGAGTGTCGATTGCCGACAACGCGCTCGCAAAGAGCAGCCAGCGTGCGGCGGCCCATGGTGTGTAGTTTGGCCACGTGATAGCCAGGTGTAAGCGATCCAAGCCGCCTTCTGGTGTGGACAGTACACACCCTCAGAGATTGAGATGGATATCTGGTGGCAGCGAAAGGATGCAATTGATCCTGGTCAGCTCTCTATTGCCAACGATCATTTACTGCACGCTGGTGTGCGCAGTGTCAATCTGCATCCCGATCATGAAGCGGTTTATCGCCAGTATAGCGTGAAGTTCTCCACACTTGATCTGCACGCAAATAACCCAGGGATTATGGCCTCTCATCCCGTCTCGAGAGCGATGTGTTAGGTGGTTTTATGGTATCGGGTCGCTATCGTGTACCATGACAAAGGCATGAGGTAGTTAGATGCTATTCGACAGGAGCTTGATTGGGAGATAGATACGCAGCCAGGATGTGTCAATAACGTCATTCACCTTGTATCTCCAGCGCAGCACCGTCGAAGCATTATTTTAGTGAAGACAAGCGAATGTGATGAACTTTTTCCGTTGATGGCTGATCACCCGCTGAGGCGCAGGCGTTCTATGCTTACTGTACTGAGTATGGCGCGACTGTCTGGGGTGGAGTAGACTCATCGTACAGTACACCCCGGCAAAATATGCTCACATGGTGCCGTCATCGTGAAGGACAAGCAGATTATTCGTGAGTCTTGTACGCTGTGGCATAGTAAAAACAGAACAGCAGCAGAGTGTCTCTATAACACTTGACATACAACAGGTTGCACCAGCGCACGACCATGAGTACATGACTCGCGTAGTTTTATCAACGTCATGAACTGGTTTGATGAATTGACTGTCGTCAGTTCAGCTCAACTTTGAAAGCGGTGAGCAACGTATTTGGTTGGCGCAATGATCGGATTACCGAGTCAAGCCAGGTTGGTGTGCTCGCCGCGATCGATTGGCCAAATGAGGATAACTCTCGGGAATATACCCTTTTCGTTTACCTCTTCCAGCTGCCGAGATGGTGAGTACTGATGATGTCCAGTACACATGCGGCAGACGTATGTTGAGGCGGGTAATCGCGCATGGGGCACGGCGCAGCTGCAACGAGATGGTGACATCGCGCAATGGATTATGCCATCTCGGGATATGCCATCGCATAAGCGTCTCGACGCTTGGCACTCAGGCCAGCCACCGAAGCAGATCATAAAAGGCAGCTGTTCTCGGAGTCTATCTTGTATGCAACGTTTGAGGTTGTGTGGCATGAGTGGCATAATCCAGCGTTAGATACAACGCTCGCAAGCGACACATCGCTAACTGCTGACTTTGTTTACCCAACATGGGAGGCGTGTCGAGGATGCGTTATATCAGACACTGCAGTCGTTTTATACGCAGCCGCGGCAGTATGCCACGATGGTAGATGATGCAATGGAGCTGGAAGCAACGGACTGCCATACACTTGAAAGGCCTAGGGTGGTTGATGACGCGCATGTAGTCATCTCATTTGATGGATGTACAAGACGAACTGGCTTTACCCTAACTAACAAATGATGAGCAACAACAATTATGCGCACTTGATTCAGAAAGGTAAGTATGACTGGGAGTGCCACGTACCAAGAGCCGCTTCTGACCACGCACTGCGTGCAGCAGCCCATGGTGTGTCGTGCGTTTACGCGATATAAGCGGCATTACGTCGCCAGTCGACATGCTTAATTGACGTGGCAACCGCCACAGCTTGAGCCTGCAAGTCGTCAACTCTGCTACTACTCAGCTCGATAGCGGCCAACCGTATATGATCAATTTTGATCTTGCCCGTCTTGGGGTGCGCAGCATAACGCACAGGTGCGCCTGGTTTTCGCACATACTGGCTCATGAAAAAGCAGTTCGATGCCAAAATGCAGGTATATCCCACCCCAGAGCAATATACTGCTCAAGTCAATCGTATTTTTGAGCCAGGGTGGCTGCTATCCATGGAGCAGTTTGATGACGCGATGCGACAGCAGGGGCTGGCGGATACTGAGCATAATGCCCCATATGAAGGCGCGGTACGGTGGTATCAGCGATGAGGGCGCTGTCGATGCAAGTGTCTCAGTCATAAGGGTACTATCACCAGGTGACGATATGTTTTGCAAGTCGAGTTACCCGTCATGGATTGTCTCGGCCTTTATCGTTGCTATGCGCAGGCTGGGCGCGCAGCGTGGGGTGAACCAGTCGATGGTGATAATGTAGGTGAGATTGAACACATCACAAAGCGATATACGTATCTCAACCACCTGGAGAACTGATCATGGGCGATACAATCACCCTTGTGCAGCGTGCGGATCAGCTTGATGCGTCAATTGATATTGCCAAGCGGCAGCAGCCCAAGACATTTCTAACTCGCCCCATGCTATAATACCCTATGACCAAACAACACGCCTACATCACCACCGCTATTCCTTATGTCAACGGTAAGCCGCATATTGGCAATGCGCTCGACTATCTCCTGGCCGATATCTGGGCGCGCTATCAGAAGCAAAATGGCCACGAGGTACGCTTCCAAGTTGGCACAGACGAAATACGGTAATAAAATCGCGCAAGGCTCAGGCGAATGGGCCTCGACCCGCAGGGCCATGAGACGGCATGTATGGCAACTTCAAGCGTCTTGATGGAGGCAGTTGGCGCAGAATACACTGACTTTATCCGCACGACTGACCCGCACCACGTTGCAGCAGTGCAGTACATCTGGCAGCGGCTTGCTCAGGCGGGGCTGATCTCACAAGCACACCTGTGCGAGTGGCTGGTACTGCGGGACATGAGGCATTCTTTACCGACAAGGAAGTCCACGAGACGAATGGTATATGTCCTGATCATCAAACGCCGTATGAGCGCGTCTCAGAGGAGAACTACTACCTCAAGGCGAGTGCCTTACTGAGCAGCAGATTCGCTAAGCCATTACTGAAGGCCGGATGAAAATCGTGCCCGAGTTCCGCAAAAATGGAGTTCCTCGAGCTTATTAAAATGGTGTCCAGATGTCTCACTAGCCGTCCGCGTAAGACACTGAGCTGGGCGTGCCAGTGCCAGGCGACGACAGCCAAGCGATGTACGTCTGGCTGATGCCTTAGCTAACTACATTACGGTGCTGGGCTATCCAGATAGGGGCCGAGTGGCAGCGCGTATTGGCCAGCCGATGTGCAAGTCATTGGCAAGGATATTTTGCGCTTCCACTCGGGGATCTGCCCGCTGGCGTTGCTCCGGCCTGATCTCCCACTACCTAAGACACTCACTCGTCCACGGCTTCGTCTCACGTTGGAGGTAGTAAGATGAGCAAAACAGTCGGCAATGTGGTCGACCCAATGGAAATTATCCAGAGCTATGGGGCTGATGCCTTCCGCTATTTCTTTTGCTCGTCATATTCCCTACCCAAGACGATGGAGATTTCACCTGGGGAGAAATTTGAGAAAGCGTACAACGGCGAGCTCGGTAACGACCTCGGCAACCTCGTGCAACGGGTGGCAGCTATGCTGACACGCTACCAAGCAGGAGTGATTGGCGATGCGCGCAGCCGAGCACGATATGACCATTTACCGCGACATGATGCAGCGACTGAGTTTGATAAAGCACCTCGATGAAGTATGGAGCTCCGTCCGAGCAGCCCTCAACCAGACCTCGAGCGGGTCAAGCCATGGGAGATCGCTAAGCGCCGCGCGACCGACCACGATGCCGAGTCGCACCTGGAGTGAAGTCTTAGCCCTATGCAGCCAGTACTTTTGCCGCAGATTGCCGATGAGCTCGTGCCATTTATGCCTGCTACCGCTCAGGCTATCCACACTATCTTTGGCACTGCGTCGTGCCAGCCGACGTCCCACCACTGTTCCCGAAGCGCCATATCCACACCCTGACCCACGAGCTCACGCAGCCTCATAAACAAAGCGAGTAAGCTATGACAAGTGATACAACACATACTTTCGCAACACACCACCCATGCCGCGCCTCATCGACTCGCACCGCCATCTACACGATAGCGAGTTTCTACGGACGATGCAGCGCGCGAGGCAGCTCACCAGCAGGCTGTCCAGGCTGGCATTGCCAAGGATCTGCGTTGGGACGGATGTGCGTAGCTCGCGCCAGGCAGTGCAGTTTGCCCTGGCGCACGACCACCGCTATGTAGCGGTTGGTATTCATCCCCATGATGCTGAGGCAGCGGGTGAGGCAGGCATTGCTGCTATCCGGGAGCTTCTCGCTGAGAAGCCACTTCGGCAGGGCTGGCCCGTCATTGGGGTGGAAATGGCTCTGATTATTTTTGTAGACATTAGCGTTCGCCCAGCGCAGCAGCAGTGCTCCAGGCACAGCTGCGCCTCGCGGCGGAGTTTCAGCTGCCCGTTAGCTTCCACGTGCGCGACGAAAGCAAGCGCACGGCGCAGTGTGGCAGGACTTTTGGCCTATCTACGATGCCCAGCCAGTGCGCGGCGTCTTGCATAGCTTCACTCGATACCCAGGCTCAGCTTGAGCAGGGCCGTGCTCGCGGCTTATCTATTGGCGTCAATGGCATCGAGCACCTTCACAAAAGACAGTGCCTCAGCAGCGGCTCTACACCGATCTCCCGCCTCGATGCCATACCGCTTGAGACCGATGCTCCTTTCTTGACTCCGGTACCCTTCCGTGGTAGAATCAATCTGCCGGCTTATGTGGAGGAGGTAGCCCGCGACCAAGCAGCCAAGAAAGGCCTGCCCGTTGCGCGCATCGCCACCACCACAACGGCAAATGTACAAAGGTTATTTCACATATGAGCGGTGAGAGTTTTTCGATAGATCACACACCACAACAGCCCAGCCCACATAAGGGCGATGCGACGCAGGAGTCAAAATCCCAAGGCGATGAGAGTCGCTCGGTATCAGTGTCGATGAGGATCTTAAACGGCTCGAGAAGGCCGCCCGCGTCAAAAGAAGAGCTTTGCTCGGGTGAGCGAAGATATATGACGGTGACGCAGACGACCTAGTGGGTGAGAAAAGTCAAGGCTATCTCTCCTGAGGAGGCTTACCGTCAGAATATAGAGTACGCCAAAGGTGTCACGAACCTTGTCTTGAAGATGCGTGAGTATGTTCTCGCGACGAGGAAGCAATAGAGCGGAGGATTATCTACACAAAAGGCAGAAGACGCGGCTCATGTTCTAGGCCATGGTAACCCTGAACGCTGAACGGTGATTTTGATCCGGCCAAATGGAATGATGCAATTAATGAGTGATGAATATAGTGACGACAACGCACGTAGTGAGCCAACATCGCCATATTCAGAAAGGCAAAATTATCCATCAAATGGGAACGGCGACAGTAGTAATGTGGCAGATCTATCACAGTACGCAGCAAGACGAGCATATCGTAGTGCAGCTACGGCTACAGCCCATCTCCTCATGCGGTTATTACCCGGGGGCGTGCTGTCTAGTGAAAAAGCCAAGCTCACTCCTTGGCAAGGCCTGGCGCGCTGCTGGCGGGCGATACCAGTGTTGGTGAAGTCGAAGAAGCGGCCGTTTAAACGCTATACCGAGCGCGAGCTCATCACGCTGGAGAGCGAGATTGGAGCAGAGCTATTTGGCCCAGTCGAGAAGGGGCGGCACTGCGAGTTCTTTTGCCTAGACGAAAAACTTGGATCTGGCACGAAGAGTGGACGAGATGAGAAGCGTCATATCCAGACCAATACTCATCCGCTACGAGATTAACGACCAGGGTATCCTCAAAGTGCAAGAGGGTGCTCGCTACAGCTACCTGACCGGTGATGAACTCCGTAATTTTGTCACGCAACGCGCGCTTATATTATGAGCGGGTGGCACGCGAGATTTACCGCGTTGACCCTAATACTGGCCAGCGTTTCGCCGATCCGGACTAGAGTGCTATACTAATTGGAGGAAACCAGAGATGATATATTGCGACCACGCAGCGGCCACGCCGATGGATGACCGTGCTTGGCGGCGATGCAGCCTTACTTTGCGAGCAGTTTTTAACCCGTCCAGTCCTTATGCGCCGGCAGTAGCGGTGCGGCAAGCCTATCGCCAGGCAAAAAGCACCGCTCTTGCGGTGGCGCTGGGCGGCAAGCCAGATGAGATTATTAGTGACGGCTGGTGCAACAGAGTCGATTAACCCTCATGTTTGCTGGCGTACACGGCCGTGTGGTAACGGCAAATATTGAGCACCACGCCGTGTTGGCAGCAGCGTACCAGCATGATGCTGACAGTGGTGAAAGGAACCCAAAGGGTGTGGTGACACCTCGAAGCGATAGCTCAGGCGATTCGTCCAGAGACAGTACTCGTCGTATTGCTTCAGCCAACAATGAGCTGGGAACGATCCAGCCACCGCGGGCACATTGCCGCAGTGGTAGCCCGTGAGCGCCAACGACGACTCGAAGCAGGGTGAGTCAACGCCGCTCTACCTCCATAGTGATGCCTCGCAGGGGCAGGTCAGCTCGTGATATTAATGTGGCGCGCCTGGCGTGGATGCACTAACGCTAATGCAGGCAAGATATATGGCCCCTAAGCAAGTTGGCTCTTGTGGCTGGCTAGCCAGGTGCGGCTTGATCCGCTCATCGTTGGCGGCGGCAAGAGCGCGGCCTGCGCAGTGGAACAGAGAATGTGGCCGGTGCGGTCGGCTTTGCAGCGGCAGCTTGAATATGCCCTAAGCACACCGCAAATCTGAGGCGCAGCGCCTTGAGCGTCTGCGCAACAGTATGCAGCGCAGCGCTATGTGAGCATATCCCCACGGCAGTTGTCTCGGTGATATGAAGCATCGCTTGGCGGGGCATCTGCATATCTCGTTCGGGGGTTGATGCCGAGCGGCTCGTTTTCTTACTTGAGCGCGATGGTGTGCTTGTGGCGATCTGGCAGTGCCTGTGTGGCCAATAAAGGGCTGCGTGTAGCCATGTCCTCACCGCGATTGGCCTATCGCCAGAGGTAGCCGACGAAGTCTACGTATCAGCCTGGGGCAGCTCTCGACCGAGGAGAACTGCCAGCGTGCGGCGCAGTGCATCATTGCAGCAGTGCAGCACGAGCAAGAGCGGATGAAGGGGTAACACAACGATGAAACTATTACGCTGGCTTGCCGGGATATTTATCGCCCCAATGCTCCTCGTTTGGCTTGGTGGGCGCTGGCTGACGCGTGACGACCTTGCTACGTGCCAAGCAGCTCCGAGCAGTGCTGAGCAGTGCCAGGCTGCCGATGCTATTGTGGCAGTGAGTGGTGGTGATACCCAGGCCCGCACCGCCGAAGCGATTCGTCTCTACCAAAATGGATGGGCACGCTTCATCGTTTTCTCAGGTGCTGCCGCCGATAAGACTGGCCCCAGCAATGCCGAGGCAATGCGCCGCCAAGCTGTGGCGGCTGGTGTGCCCGACCGTGCCATCCTCACCGAGGAACCAAGCGAAACCACCCGCCAAAATGCCAAAAACTGGTCAGCTCCTCCGTCAAAAAGAATATCGACTCGATTATCCTCGTTACTAGCGCCTACCACTCGCACCGTGTTGCACTGGAGTTTGGCCAGTATGTGCCACATATCGCCATGCGCAGCCACCCTGTCGCCACCGACCGGCAGTGGTCGACACCTGGTGGCTCACGCCAAGTGGCTGGCAGTTGACGATCGAAGAGTTGGTGAAGATTGGCTGGTTTAAGGCGGTGCAACCATGACGCAGCGTGTCTGTTGTCGGGATGAGTGGTGGAGTGGACAGCAGTCTCACCGCAGCGCTGCTGGTTGAGCAGGGCTACGACGTGACTGGTGTGTATATGAAAAACTGGAGCCAAGACCTACCTGGTATGCAGTGCCCCTGGGCGGAAGACTTAGCTGATGCTAAGCGGGTGGCAGTGCAGCTGGGTATCGACTTTATCGTTTTTGATTTTGAGCACGACTACAAGCACAAGGTGGTAGACTACATGCTAGCCGAGTACCAAGCTGGGCGCACGCCCAACCCCGACATCATGTGCAATCAAGAGATTAGTTTCGGCTTTTTCCGATACAGCGCGCGAGCGTGGGGGCTGACCTCATTGCTACTGGCCATTATGCGCAGACCGGTGGCGCATGTGCAGAGGATGACAGCGCGGCGACTAATCAAGAACATTCATTCCAGCCCGATCGCCTCTACCGTGCGACCGACGCAGCGAAAGATCAGACCTACTTCCTCTACCGCGTGACGAGTGATGCACTCCAGCATACACTCTTCCCGCTTGGTGGCTATACGAAGCAGCAGGTGCGGCACATGGCTACTGAGCGTGGCCTCTGGACAGCGCGCAAGCAGGAATCGATGGGAGTGTGCTTTGTTGGTAATGTCGGCATGCGAGACTTCCTAAGTCAGTATGTATCCACTCGCCCGGGCGATATTATCGACAAGCAAACAGGGGCAGTACTCAGGCCAGCACGATGGTGCGATCTTTTACACCCTGGGCCAGCGCCATGGACTGGATGTTGGTGGCGGCTTGCCTTATTACGTTGTCGTGCGAGTGACATGGCAGCAAATGTAGTATACGTGAGTCGCAATATGAATGATGAAGCAATGTGGCGTCATGATGTGCTGGTGGGCGATTTGCATTGGATTCATGGTGCACCAGCGGCGAGTGACCAGCTGACCGTCCGCCTGCGCCACCGTGGCCAGCTGAGGCCATGCACGCTGCAGTATGATTCAGGATCAGGCTCAAAGCCACCCTCCACCTCAGTGATCCTGAGCGGGGTTGTGGCAGCCGGCCAGTCGGCCGTGATCTACCGCGGACAGAGTGTCTTGGCGGAGGGATTGTCGTTGATTCCATGGCTTTATAGCTGCTTATTACCTCAACAATGAGTGAAAAACAGAGAGCTATTCTGCAAGGCATGCTTTTCCCTTTTAAGTATCAGGAAATATGTCGCACGACCATTCAGAAGTAACTCTGTTGACAACCCAAACAGCAGTTTCGTATACTGACACTTATAGACAACCATAAGGGGGATTATTATGAGGGTAAACACACCACCTCGGATGAGAGTTATTGCTGCGGCGGCAGTCGTCGTTGGTGGCATTGGGCTTGTGGGGCCGCAGCCTAGGCGCATCAGGCGTATGCTGATGCTGACACTACCGCACCAGTCTTTACGCCAGCCAAGCCAGAGAAGCTCGTGGCGCGAGCGGGTCGCTCAATTGTCGATGCTGTGCATACTGTGGCAGCAAATGATGGAGCGGACGGAACAGGGTATTAATAGCGATGGCGTGGTTATTGACGCAAAAACCTTGACCTTGCAAACCCAAAACCAGGCACATATCAATTACCTACCGCGCGGTTGATAATGCCAACAATAAAGCAGAGGTAACGCGCGAGGTAGAGATCACAACCACTGAAAAAGCTCGAAGCGAAGCTAGCTGAGCCGATGGTACTGGATGGCTACAGTCCACACACCAGGGCGGGAGGCAATATCCAAGCAGGTTATTGCTCGTGCTGTGGTGGCTGATGAGACATCTCCTCAGGCTGTAATCGACAAAGCATTGCAAGAGCTTCAGCAAGCAATCGATGACCTCCGCGTCGACCACACCGATTACGACAAAGCCAGCAAGAGCTTGCTGCTGTGCCAGCCTATGTTGCAGCAGACAAGGATGTTGCTGCAGCAGCGACAGAGGCAGATCGCCTGGCAAATCTCAAAGCAACCACAACGCCAGAGCTTGCCAAAGCGACGAAGGCGCTCACCGCTGCTATAGCCACGGCCACCCAGGAGGAACAAGCGCGCCAAAAGACCGCCACGCAAGCCGTTGATGCACTCGAAGCCAAGCCGGATCTTGCATTGCTTGCAACAACCCAAACAGTGGTCGATACTGTTAAAGATAATGCAGCCAAGGCAGCACTGCAGCGGCGAGTTGACGCAATCCGCACTGCGCTGCAACCACAGCAACCACAGCAAGCTGCCGCCGCACCAAAGACGGCAGCCCACACGCCCAAGCAGACGCATTCTGTAGCAGCTGCGCTTGCTGACACTGGTGCCAACCTTTGGCTCCTTGGCGGGGCGGGCGTTGCCTCGTTGGTGGGGGCAGTTGGCCTGTGGCGTTATCGCAACAAGCTATTCAAGCGTTAGCAATAGTATAACATCGCAAAAATCGGCTTGGATGAGTCGATTTTTGTATAGTAGTGTTTCAAGTGGTAGCACGCTTCGCTATGGAGAGCTTTTATAATCACACCACCAAAGATGCATAGGGCAGTGCGTCCGTGCTATAATACTCCCCATGAATGCTCAAGATATCCGCAACAAATACCTCGAATTTTATGCCAAGCAGCAGCACGCCATCATCAAGCGGGCCCCGCTCATCCTAACCGACGACCCGACGACACTCTTTTTACCGGTGCAGGCATGCAGCCACGATCCCATACCTACTGGGCGAGACACACCCACAGGGCAAGCGCATCGCCGACTCGCAGACGTGCTTGCGTGCTCAAGACATCGACGATATTGCGACAATCGCCATACCACCTTCTTCGAGATGCTCGGTAACTGGAGCTTAGGGCGACTACTTCAAGAAAGAGCAGATTACTTGATGTGGACATTCCTCACCGAGGAAGTGGGGCTCGACCCGAATCGCCTGTATGTAACGTGTTTCATTGCGCGCCCGAGTACAATATTGCCAAAGACACCGAAGCAGCCGAGCTGTGGCGGCAGAAATTTGCCGAAAAGGGGATCGAAGCTAGAGTGCCGACATCGGCAGCGAAGAGCGCGGCGCAGCCTCGGCATCCAGCCAGGTGAGCGTATCTTTTACTACGACGGCAGCAAAAACTGGTGGAGCCGCAACGGCGGGCCCGAGACCACGCCAGTCGGTGACCCATGCGGGCCAGACAGCGAGATGTTTTTATGAGTTTGATTTCATTGAGCACGACCCGAAGTTTGGTGAGCACTGCCATCCTAACTGCGACTGCGGGCGCTTTATGGAGATCCGCAACAACGTCTTTATGGCGTACAAGAAGGTGGCCGAGGGGCAGTTTGTTCCACTAGATAAGCCGAATATCGACCATGGCTCTCGGCCTGAACGCACTGCGGCGGCGGCCAATCTTTCGACCCCGATGTCTTTAAGATTAGCTTGATGTGGCCCATCATCGAAAAGCCTCGAGCAGCCCAGCGGCAAGAGCTGACGCCCGCACACCGAGAGTATGCGCGTGATTGCTGATCACCCGCGAGCGGCCACCTTCATGGCGGTCGATGGCTGCATCCCAAGCCAACAAGGAGCAGGGCTATGTGATGCGCCGCCTCTACGTGACAGGGCTATCCGCTACAGCTTCGACCTTGGCATCGAGCAGAACTTTCTGAAGCAGTGGTGCCGGTGATTGCCGACCCATATGAGGCAGACTTCCCAGAAGGTCAAAGCAGCGCGAACAGATCATCGCCGTGCTCGCCAAGGAAGAAAAAGCCTTCCGGCAGACGCTCCGTAAGGGGCTCAAACGGATGCAGCAGTATGGAGCAGATGGCCTGACTGGTGCGGAGTTATTCACGCTATATGATACCTTTGGCTTCCGGTGGAGCTCAGTACAGAGGAGCGCATACAAGCAGGGATTTCGCTCTCTGAGGACTGGCGAGCAGAATTTGATGCCAAAATGGCCGAGCAGCGCCAGCGCTCCAAGACAGCGCGCAAAGGGCAATTTGAGCGGCGGGCTGGAAGGTCACGACCCAATTCATCTGAAAGTACCACACGGCAACGCACCTGCTCGGGGCAGCGCTGCGCACGGTATTGAAAGCACCAGATCTGGCAGCATGGCAGCAATATCACCGCTCAACGCCTGCGCTTCGACTTCAACCACGACAAGCTCACCCCGGAGGAGGAAGCAAGCAGTGAAGACCGTTAATGCCTGGATCGAGGCAGACTTGCCCGTGAGCTTTGCCGTATACCCAACCGATGAAAGCATTGAGCTCGGTGCAATTGGTGCGCTTTGGCGAACGCTACAGCGACACTGTCAAGGTCTACTCCATCGGCGAAAGGTGATGAGCGCGTGAGCTTCGAAGTGTGCGGGGGCCCGCACGTCGAGCACACTGGTATCTTGGCCGAAGATGGCATGCGCTCAAGATTACCAAGGAAGAGTCGAGCTCAGCCGGTATCCGCCGGATCAAAGCGGTGTTGCGGTAGCGCTAGCAGATAACCAGGGAATAAACAATACAACACCAGTAACATACTTACTGGTGTTGTATTGCATAATAACACCCTACAAGGGGCGCAGAAGAGGGCGTGACCCTACTGGAGAGCGCAGCGCTCAGCAATCATATCCTCTGTTAGCTGGGCGATAGTGTCGCTTAGCTCTGCGATGTCTGGCTCAACATATGTACGGCGACGCTGCGAGGTTGTTTCGTTATGATCTATAAAAGCAGGCAAGCGTGGTATATTCTAAGTCATCACTGGTAATACGGCAAGTCACTGGTGCGTCGAGCTCATCACAGCTGTAGCAGGGTATTTCTAGGTTTGCTGTAGTGCCCATAGCAAGCTGGCCAAGCCGACGTATTGTCAGCGCAAGACGCACCAGACCACTGTTCGCCTTTGAGAATAATATCATTATAGCAGTAGGTCGCATCGCGGCGAACTTGCTCAGGATTAGCCGTAGGGAGAACTGCTTCGTCAAGAAGAGTCTGGAGGTCGGCAGCAGTTGTGTCGCGGTTGGTTGCATACCATCTAAATAACTCTGAATCGCGGCCAAGTGGGCGCGAGTGGTCGAGTAGGGCGTGCCACGTGGTTGTGAGTGATGGGCATCTTGTGGCTGGGGTCGGTCCGGCTATACCAGTAGTGCCGATTATCCGCCAGTGTTAGTGCAAAAGAATGATGCTTATCGGGGTCGGCAGAAGGCGGAGCTGGCCAGCGGTCAGGCCAGTGGCATCAGCTGTGAGGTCAACGGCCAATGTACCACCTTCGTTATATTGCCCAAAGGGAGCTTGGTAGGCTATCGTTGTTTCGTCGGGCATGGCATGGTGCGCTTCAAGCGCTGCAACAGTTTCATACAGGTGGCGGCCAAGCAGGGTGAGTTCGGTTGGCTCGCAGTTCTCAGTGAAAAGATGCCGATAGGCACGGCACCGACTGGTTCATGGTTAGTCATAGTGAGCGTATTGTACAGTGGTTACCTCTGTTTTGTCAAGGAGGTGCTACCACTGTATGACTTTTCTGTAATGTCTTAATAACGATGCTTGCAGTGCTCGGTACAAAATGAATCATTTCATCATAAATTCGCCAATAATCACCGTTTAGGGCTGCAGGCAGGCCTGTATATGGTATATAATAGAGATGATTATGGTTTTCGATCGATTTCTTACCCGAGCAGATAACAGTGCTAAACGAATGCCTGGGCTGGTCTTGATATTGGGACGGAGTACGTCAAGGCGCTGCTTGCCCGGGTGAATGGTGAGGAGATTGAGATCATTGGTGTGGGGGCGCAAGCATCAAGACCGTAGCGATATGCACTCGGGTGCGATTGCCGACATTGCCGCAGTCGTGCGCAACTGCGAAGATGCTCTGGCCCAAGCCGAGTCTGAGGCTGGCATACAGGCGCCGTGCAGTGATTGGCATTGCTGGCGAGCTTGTGAAGGGTGTGACAAATACCATTCGCTACCGTCGTCCGCAGCCCGATCGTCCACTAGATGAGACTGAAATGGAATTCACTCATCGAGAAGGTGCAAGACCGAGCTGCTATCAAGGCGCGAGCGGCAGATCGCTCGAGACGGGCAACCAAGATGTGGAAGTAAAGCTCGTCAACTCCGCACTCGTCAGCATCTCACATTGATGGCTGCAAGGTCAGCAACCCAATTAGTTTTCAAGGTGAGGACGTCGCGGCAGATCTACACCGCTTTTGCTCTCATGGTGCACACTGGTGCGCTTGAGCGTGTGCTGATGAGCTAGCGCTCGATCTCGTGGCAGTAGCAGCCGAGCCCTTTGCGGTGAGTCGGAGCGTACTAGGGTACAGATGCGAATAGCTCATTTACGGCTATTCTTGCCGACGTTGGTGGCGGTACGACAGATATTGCGGTGGTAAATGATGGCGGTGTGGAAGGACGCGGATGTTTGGCATTGGTGGGCGCAGCTTTACCAATACGATCGCTAACAGAGCGTGCCATTAGCTACAGCGAGGCTGAGAAGCTCAAGGGTTGCGACTAATCACGAGCAGATGAAGCAAGAGCTTAAAGCAGCATTTTTGATACCGCAATTGATGAAAACCCTCGATGTCTGGCTAGCAGGAGTCGATCTTTGCTCTTAGTGAATTTAGCTCGGTTGATCACTTGCCTAATCGTATCTTGCTCTGCGGTGGTGGGGCGAGCCTCAAGCCACCAGTCAAAGCCCTCGAGACGCGCGATTGGTATACCGACCTCCCTTCACACGCCGGGCCAGTGGTGCAGCATATTAAGCCCAGTGACGTCTCGGGTGTGGTCGACCTGACGAACAAGGTTAGCGACCACTCATTTATCACCGCGATGGGCCTCCTGCGCGTGGGCTACGATACGATGATTGGGGCAAGCGAAACAGAAACATTACGCAATAAATTGAATAAAATGTTGAGGATCTAAATGCAAAAAGATGCTCATTTATATCGATACCGAGGACGACACACCGCCATTATTGGCAAGGTGAAGGATTCCTCGCAAAAATCGTCGCACTTGTGCCACCCAAGCGGATTGGCGCCATGCAGAGCGCCGTCAACCTCAAGCTTGTCCAGCGCGCTGCTGAGCAAGCAGGCAAACGGCTCGTCATTACTCGGCAACCAAGCACTCGACTTTGGCGGCTTCGGCAAGTATCCCTACAGCACGGACGCTGCAAAGCCGGCCGGAGATGGCTGAGATCCCAGCGCCTCGAGGTTGATGACGAAGATGTCATTGATGGTAGTGAGCTCGACCAGATGTTCCTGAGCCAGTAACACCTGATGCTCCTGTACCGGCTCGTCCTACTACACGCCCAGCTGCTCGTACTGCATCAGATGATGACAAAGCGGCAGATGCTTCGGCCGCCTCAGATCTCGGAGAAAAGTGTGAAGGTACCGAGACTTCAACAAAAATGCGCAAGAAACTCTTGATCGGTGGTGCGGCACCTCGTTGTCCTGATCGTTTTCTTGGTGTGGGCGATTTTCTTCGCACCACATGCGACCATCACCATCAAGGCTCGCACCTCTGATCTGCCACTCAGCACCCGTGTCACGATTGGCGATTCGCTTGGCTCAAAACCTGCAAGAAGGGACAATCAAGACAACAACCAAGACAACGCGCAAGACCATCTCGATCGACTTCACTCGCCACTGGCAAAGAAGCGATGTTGGTGCAAAGGCAGCAGGGACGGTGCGCTTTACGCCAGCTTCGTTTGATGTTTTTACGCAATGGAGCGACGATCGACGCCGGGACGACTATCACGTCCGGAGAATGGTATGCAGTACAAGACGACATCGTCAGTGGTATTCGACTCTAACGCGTCGGGTGGTGACCTTATGCGAGGCCGCACAACAGAGGTCACCGCGGTGAGAGAGTGGCACGAGAATACAATGGTGCATCGGGCTCGGCCAAAGGGACCCTCTGGCTTCTCCGTCTCCTTCACGCATGATACTTCGGTGGCACAGACAAGACGATTACCACCGTGCAGCGCAGTGATATTGAGCAGGCGAGGAATAGAGCTCCATAGCTCACTCGATAGCAACGTGAGCTAAGCGCGAGCTGCCTCACAGTTTAATGGCGACAGCTATATCATCCTGAATGATACCTTCAAGCAAAACGACAGCGACATCCAACCGAACGTCAAGGTAGGTGGCGAAGCAACCGACGGCAAAGCCCAGCTGACTGGTGCGGTGGAGTACTCCCTCTCGGCGATTGAGAGCGCGAGGCAGGTATCTTCCTTGATGCATCACTTCAAGCAACAGATTGACGCAAGGCCAACCAGCAAGTCCATAGCAATGGCGTCAATAAGCTCTCGGTGACCAATGTTTCGGCATGGTAGCGCCTACAATGCGACTATCGACCAACGGCAAGATCGGTCCCAAAGTCGATGAGCTCAGAGCTCAAAGACTACGCCAAGGGCAAGCGCTATGCCGAGATCCGCTCGCATGTCGAGGAAGATTGAGGGCGTGAGCTCGGCCGATGTCTCTGTTCTCACTGCATTCTGGGTGCAATCAGCACCAAAATGACATGAATCGGATAAAGGTGGTATTTGACCTCAATGAACAATAAGAGAACATACTTAGCGCTTGATGTTGGCGAGCGGCGGATTGGCGTTGCACCAGCCGATCCATCCGTGCAATTGCTGTCACTTATGATACGATTGAAGTGGATGGTAGTGAACTTGAGCAGATCACCCAGCTGATTATGAGTGAGCGCGTTGGGGTGGTTGTCGTCGGCTACCCGCGCAATCAATCGGGCGAGTTCTACGGCTCAAACCGCCTATGTTGAGCGGTTTGCAACCCAATTGACAGATATCGCGCCGCGCTCGGCACTTTCAAGATGAGTCGCTCACCAGCGTACAGGCTGAGGAGTATCTTCGTGCCTGGCGAAAGCCGTATAGCAAGGGCGCTACCGATGCTGTCGCTGCCAGTATTATTTTGCAAGACTATTTGGAGACGCACTATGACTGATTTTCGCCGCCAGCCAGGCAGAGGCTTCCAGGTAGGGAATCCAAACCCACCAATGTCGCCACCACCAGCAGAACGCATCACACCACGGTCGGGGCGCTCGGCTGTTTCGCTGGGCGCAGTGCATCGCCGGCATATGCGCCGCTCAGGCCACATCGCCCAATGGTAGGGCAACAACAGCCACAATCGACATAATCTATCCAGCCGCAACCAGCACCGTCTTCTGAGCCGCAGCAGGCGTGGCGACCCCCTACGCGGTGGGTGAGTAGGCCTCAGCCTCGTCTCAACCGCAGCCGCAACCAGCACCTCAGCCACAGCCTTACCGCGCACCAGCACCGTCTCGCGACACGTACGCAGTGCCAACCAGCAACCAGCATCACAATCTCAACCACAACCAGCCACCTCAGTTGATGATTTTGCTGATGATGCGCTGCCTTCTGGGCTTGATGATGATAGCTCTATGGCTTCGACGACGACCAGCCGCCGCAGCCACGCCAGACTGCCGCAGCGGGAAGCTTGCTTGGTAACGATGACGTTTCGCCGCTCTTTGCCGATGACGCACCAAAGGGCCGGACGATTGGCTCTCAGAAAAATCTCCACGCTACACATGCTGAGCGGCACGCCACCGGGCGTCGCCGATGGCTGTGGTGGCTCAGCGGCATTGGACTGCTAATTTTACTCATCCTTGCAATAGCATACTGGTGGTATCATCAAAACCTGCAGCCGGTCGACCGGACCGGACACCACGACCAAGACGATAACGATTGGTGAGGGCGACACGTTCAAGACCGTTGCTGCTACACTCGAAAAACAGGGGGTTGATTCGTGATGTTCGCGCCTTTGATATCTACACCCGCCTGTCGGGCTCGCGCAACCAACTCCATACTGGCGTATGTCAATTTAGCCCTGCGCAATCGTTGCCTGAGATCGTGACCAAGCTTTCGCAGGTGCGTCATGATAATCGCGTTGTTACATTCTTGCCAGGTGGTACTGCTGTCGATTCGCGCCACGCCGCAAAGGCCAGACGCCACCACGGCACTCGCTGGGCTGGCTATAGCGAGGAATCGATCAAAGCTGCACTCGGCCAAGACGTACGACAGCCCACTCTTTGCCAATAAGCCAGCTGGCACCCTCGCTCCGAGGTTATATCTTTGGTGATACGTATCTGTGCCGGCCAATCAAGGGTCCAGAAGCGGCTCTCAAGGCAGCCTTCGCGCATATGTACGAGCAGATTCAGAATAATGGTTTGATTGACAAATTTGCAGCCCAAAAGCTCAATCTCTACAAGCTATCACCCTCGCCTCCATCATCCAGCGCGAGATGGGGGTGGTGGTGCGAGCCAAGATTGCTACCAGATCCAGCGACAAATTGCCCAGGTCTTTTACAAGCGTTTGCGTGAGAACAGTACTCTGGCTCGGATGTAACCTTCATCTATGGGGCAGACATTGCTGGTGTGAGCCCTAATGTCAACCTCGACTCGCCGTACAATACACGCATCAAGCCAGGCTTGCCACCTGGGCCGATTGCGACACCCGGCCTTGGTGCGCTCAAAGCAGTGGCCGATCCAGCCCCGGGCAACTATGAGTTCTTCCTTGCTGGTGATGATGGCAATGTCTACTTTGCCAACACCGATGCCGAGCATCAGCCAACATCAAAGCAACACCGTAAGAAGCTCTGTTCTGAGCTATAGATCCCAGCCGTAGGCTACACCTGTTCTTGCGTACTCCTTAGCGATATTGAGCTACGTTTCGTGCTCTGACAGTAATATGCCGCGCATAAACATCACCAGACTAAAACTGTTGCAATTTTCACAAAATATCATCTCCCACCACTGTTGTAGACCATTGACTAAACTACAACCGCGTAGTAGAATGGATGGTAGCCAGTCGGGGAGTGATAATACGGGGAATGCAAGAGAGGAAATTGCTCTACCAATGGCCTGGCTCTTTAATGTCGTACGAGCACCGAAATCACTTTTTAATATCACATAAAATCGGTCGACTATGTGTGCCCGTTCTCTTGCATAAGAGAAAAGACAGACTGAGTAGCAGCGCGCTAGTAATAGATGCGCAGGAGAACGATCATTCGTCAGCAACAAGCAGCCGAGCAGGCTTCACAACTCGAACTTTCGCCTATTACCGTGGAGTCGGCGTCCGCGACCTATTGTATAAGTCATTATCACCAGTACGGACATCGGCCTATGGGGTTTTTGTCTTGATACTGTCGCTCGTTGCTGCGAGCTATCAGCCAATTTTGCAGAGAACACCGCTCTAGCTAGTGCTGCACCCGTCAGCGTGGACGCGTCAAACGGCAGCGACACCGTCGGCAGATGGGGTGGATCAGTCGTCAAACCAATGTGCACATCACTGCTAGAGCACAAAACCTCCCGTCACCAACAACGTCGCTAACCTCTCGCAGTCAATTTGCTGCAGAGAACTCGTTTACTCAAACGAGCGCCACGACGATCAACAAGCCACAGATCGTTCAGCCAACAGCCGACAACCGTACCATCAAGAAATACACCACAGTGTTGGCGATAGCGTGCCAAGCCTTGCTGATAAGTTCAAAAATCTAGCACAGACTATCAATGGGTTAACAAGCTCACCAGTGATGCGCTTGAGCCAGGCAAAAGAGCTGACAATCTTGCCAGTTAATGGCATCCTCATACTGTTATGATGGTGATACGCTTGATAGCATTGCCGCTAAATACAAAGCAGATAAGAACCAGCTCACTCTCTACAACGATCTTGAGCTGACTTCTACCCCTGCTAAGGGTTCGCAGCTTATCATCCCTGATGGCTCATTGCCAACAGAGGAGCAGCCAGGCTACGTAGCGCCACGCCCGGTGTGCGCTGCTCGCGCAGCCAGCGCAACAACTGCCGGTACAACAGCTACAATGGCACTGGTGCTCTACGGTGGTGCTGCTGGACAGCTCTGCGCTCGGACAGGCGGTGGCGATGGTGTGGCTGCGCCTGTAACTGTACTTTTACGCCTGAGCGCCGTCTTGAGCTTCCGGCCAATCGGCCGCCAGTGGGGCAATGCTGCTACCTGGGCTAGCTTCGCTCGCGCATCTGGCTACGGTGTCGGCACAACGCCAGCCGTTGGTGCAGTGATGCAAAATGGCGGTGGGTATGGCCACGTTGCCATTGTCGAGAGTGATAACCCTGGTGTTTCGGTCACCATTAGCGGGATGAACAGCTTCGCTGGGGGTGGTGGATTCAACCGCGTTGGCTTGGTAACATCCCATGAACGAAGCAGTCGGTGGTCGCTACCAGTACATCTACCAATTCGATATACTAAGCCTTGTAAACACTCTGTCGCAGAGGTGTTTTTGGCTATACTCATAGCATATCGTTTGTAGATACAGCAAAAAGCAACAGTGTAGCGGGTCGTGTGGCGACGGCACGGGTGAGCTTTCGGCATGAAATATATGTAGACAAAGGTGGACCCGATGGCGAGATGGCGGTCGTGGTGGTGATGTTGTATTTCTTGCAACAGAACAGCTCAACACCTTGCTCAGTTTTCGTTACAAACCAGAGCTCAGGCAGAGCCTGCGTTGCGGGTGGCGAGAAGAAGATGGCAGGCCGATCTGGCAAGCCACTTATTGTCAAAAGTGCCGGTAGGGGACACCAGTGAAGCGAGATGGCAGTAATCCCGCCGACCCCGCTGAGGCAGGGCAAGAGGCCGTCATTGCTAAGGGGTGGCGATGTGGCTTTGTATGCGCATTTTAAATCTAGTGTGCGCCAAACGCCGCGCATGGCCGAGCTAGGGCGAAGCAGGGAGAGTTTTGAGGCGGAACTGAGCCGAAGTTGCTGGCCGACGTTGGTTTGGTGGGCTTTCCTAATGTGCGTAAATCAACCTCCTTGAGCGTGGTGAGTAATGCTCGCCCAGAGATTGCGAATTACGAATTTACCACACTCACCTAAACCCTGGGTGTGGCCGATATTGATGATGGTTCGGTCCCGATTGCCGACATTCCTGGCCTGATTGAGGGAGCGAGCGCGAAGGCAGTCTGGGCGATGCCTTCTGTGCGGCGTCGAGCGGACGGCTGTACTCCTCCATCTGTTGATGTGTATAGTCGAATGATGTAGCCGAGCGCTATCAAGCGATTCGTCACGAACTACGCAGCAATACAGCACGCGCGAGCTTGCTCAGCGGCCAGAGGTCGTCGTGCTAACGAAGTGTGATGGGCCGATGACGATATCATTCAGATGCAGAGTAGACAGTCTGCGCCAGGTAGTTGACGCCAGCAACGCCGATTTTTGCAATTTCCCTCGATTGCACATCAGGGGTCGCTTGATGTGCTGCGAGCTTTGCGCCAGAGTAGTAATAGCGGCGCGGGCGGCCGAGGCAGCAGCTGAAGACGATGACGATTTTTGCTGATAGTGAGGAGCTTAAACCATTACGCTCGATAAGCTGCCGCCGATGCTTGGGCGGTACAGCAACTTTCGCGGGGTTACGCAGCGCAGCAGGGTGCCGAGGCGGCGGTAGAGAGCAGGCCTCACTAACCCGCGAGGATGGCGGATGCCGCGGGTCTTTACAAGCCCTGGTCAAAAGCTCGAGAAATTTTGCTCGTCGCACGAACTTCGCCCAGTTTGAGGCAGTCAATCGTCTGCGCGATATGAAGCAGTCTTGCGTCACGCACGAGCTCATCCGTCAAGGGAGCAGAAGGCGACAGCATCGTGCAGATTGGCGATAGTCAGCCGTTCCTGCTGGTGGAGCGAAGAGCCCCTACGGTTGCCTTATATATGCGGTTGACTGCTGTTGCTACTGCGCTAACAACCCAGCCAGATACGTACCAAGAATAGAAAGTTATCCATTTAAAATGAACGATTGCTGAGGAAGTATTCATGCTCTCCAGCGACGTCTGTATTCTGGTGCTGATATAACGAAGTTCTGCAAGTGTATCTAAACTGCTTGAATATCTTCAATTTCTTCCACGCTATAAAATAAATGACAATCTATATCTCTGATATGTTTGCTGTCTGGATATTTCCACGCTTTGCTTTCTCGTGTGCAATATTCTTCGTATTCTCACTTATGTCTTCCATTCCTTGAAGCATTCGTGGTAGGTGCTCGCCGCTATTTAAATCGAAAATATTCCAACATGTAAAAATGTCTTGCTTTGCTCGTCTTGGTCAAGGCGTAGATTGCCTTCCATGCACATATCAACATCTGGAGTGTGTCTACCAAGGATCGAAATTGCTTAATTTCTTGAATAAGCTCCTTGTTTTAGGTTTTGTAGTGAATTCTTTAATTAAATCTGCATTTTCCCTGCACGATAAATAGACCTGATAGTTATTAACTACTAATATAGTGTATTATACACAGACATACAGCAGTAAAGTAATGCGCGTTTATGGTATTTTAATATAATGAACCAAAATTCTAACGGGCAGTAAGTCATCATATTTATAATTTGCTATACTATACCTATGGTACAAACATTCTTTTTCTACGACCTTGAGACGAGTGGCTTTCGGGCGCAGACGGATCGGATTATGCAGTTTGCCGGGCAGCGGACGGATATGGATTTGCAGCCGATTGGCGAGCCATATAACTTCCTCGTGACGCTCAGTGACGATACCCCTGCCAAGCCCCGATGCCCTGACGGTGACTGGCATTACGCCGCAAAGACGCCAGAGGAGGGCCATAGCGAGGCAGAATGTGCGCGGATGGTGAGCGAAGAGATCTTCACGCCAGGGACGATCGCTGTGGGGTTCAACAATGTGCGCTTTGACGATGAGTTTATCCGCCATTTGCTGTGGCGGAATTTTTATGATCCATATAGAATGGAGCTGGAAGGATGAGCGGAGCCGCTGGGATGTCTTGATGTCGTGCGGCTGACGCGGGCGCTGCGGCCAGATGGCATTGAGTGGCCAATGGATGCGAATGGTCAGCCTACCAACCGCTTGGAACTCATTACTAAAAGCTAATGGCATTGCACATCGATAATGCACACGACGCCTTCGCCGATGTGGCAGCGCTGATAGAAGTAACGAAGCTGGTGAAGCGCGCTCAGCGCCCCAGCTCTTTGACCACCCGCTGCGTGACAGAGGGCAGTGCAGCGGCTGGTCAATCTCGAGACGAAGCAGCCCTTCGTCTATACCAGTGGCCGCTACGACAAACAGCACGCCAAGACAACCGTCGCCTTCCGCTGGCAGCACCCAATAGCAATGTCTTGGTCTATGACTTGCGCTACAACCCAACGCCGTTTGTAGGCCTAAGCCAGCAGGAACTTGCCAAGAAAATCTTTGCCACCTGGAAAGAGCGCCAAGCCGATGGCTTTGTGGCGCTACCTGTCAAACCATTGCAATACAATCGTTGCCCAGCCGTTGCACCACTTGGTGTGCTAGAGCAGGGCGATGGCTGGAGCAAGATTCATCTCGAGGCGGCTACCGTGGCTCGTCACCGCGATATCCTTCTCCACCATCCCGACTTTGCTGAGAAGCTCCGCACACTCTACGAAAAAAAGCGTGAGTACAAAAAATCGACCGACCCCGAAGGGCAGCTCTACGACAGCTTTGTCTCGGACGCAGACAAGACGCACATTGCTGCAGTGCGCAGTGCTGATGCCAAGGGCACTGGCAGACTTCCCCGGCCTTTCGTGATGAGCGCCTGCCCGAGCTGCTGCTCCACCATAAGGCGCGTAGCTCCACAGAGCCTCAGTGATGATGAGCAAGCTCCAGTGGAGAGTGGCGGAGCACCCACCTGCAGGCCCAGCTGCCGAGCTTATGGCGTCGTTGCAGCGCTTGGCCAAGGGCAGGCACGGCAGATGAATTTATTACAGGAGCTGCAGCTGTGGCTTTGAGGCAGTGATGCTAGTGGGTGAGTAGCGAAACCTGAGTATTCAAAAATATTCACTTTCTCTATTGGTTCTCTATCGTTTTTATTTTGGGTAGAATATGGGCGCTGATTGTGCAAACCGTTTTTAATTCTGGCACAGAGAGGCTACTATTCAGTGAATGCCGACTTTGTGCATAGAAGAAAGCCTGATACTGAGAAGGTGAGTCCCTTGAGATGTAGTAATATTCATCTGCATACAAAACACCCCAGCCATCCCTGTGTTTGTGTTGAAGTTGTCAGCCTGAGCTTATTTTTGATGTGAGGATGCAGCAGCACAACTGCGCCAAATACGCCGTCAGCAGGCTGGCAGTTAAAGCCGTCAGCATCGGCGCCGCCCATCGGCTGCGAGCCAGCCACGAGCATTGCCGATGATACCAACGATGATGTTGGTCAGCGCGTAGCCCTTTGCACCTTGATTTAACCACGCGATGCCAGCCAGCCGGCAGGCCGCCGATGATAAGCCACACGAGTATAGTCATAGTGTCGTTGTCTCCTTAATTAATGGTTATCGTACCAGCATAGCATCTTTGGGGAGTAAAAGCTACCGGACGCCTCTGGGCTGAAGGTGACTCGCCCGTCAGCCGCCCTCGCTACCACCGTCATGCCTCGTCGATGCGCCCGTCGATGAGCTCCAGCGCCCAGTGGGTCAAGGATACGCTTTTGCACTAAGCGCTTGAGCGGCCGAGGCACGAGCTCGGGTCGCAGCCATCGCGCGCAGCATGTCGCGGACGCTTCGTCAAACGCCAGCGTGATATCGCGGCTGTCTTTGACCTGGCGGGCGACGCGCTCCAGCTGCACGTCAACAATGGCCCGCATGGCTTGCTCGTGAATACGGTCGAAGATCACGATATCATCGATGCGGTTGAGGAATTCTGGGCGAAAAATGCTGGCGCAGCACCTCAAAGCATTTTATTATCCAGCACAGACAGGTCACTACCGGTAAAGTCCATAATCATCTGCGAGCCAACGTTGCTCGTCGCGATGATGATGGTGTTACTAAAGTCGATTGTCCGGCCTTGGCCATCAGTCAGACGACCATCGTCGAGTACCTGTAAGAGCACATTAAAGACATCGGGGTGGGCCTTCTCGATTTCATCAAACAGTACCACGCTGTAAGGGCGGCGGCGCACCGCTTCGGTCAGTTGCCCGCCTTGGTCGTAACCAACGTAGCCTGCGGCGAGCCAATCAGGCGGGTTACGGCGTGACGCTCCATGTATTCGCTCATATCGATGCGGACTCATGGCGTGCCGTCGTCAAACAGTTCGCGGCACAGGCTGCGGGCTACTTCTGTTTTACCAACTCCGGTAGGGCCAAGGAAGAGGAAGGAGCCAATTGGCCGGTTGGTATCGGCGAGGCCAGCACGCGAACGGCGAATAGCGCTCGCCACGGCAGCCACGGCGCGGTCTTGGCCAGCAATAACCTGGCGGCCGATTGAGTCTTCAAGCTTGGTTAATTTACTCGATCTCGCTTTTCCATCACGCCGCTCTACGGAATACCCGTCCAGCGCGACCACGCTGGCAATATCGTCGGCGTGACTTCTTCGCGCAGTAAGCGGTCGGCTGGTGGAATGGCAGCCAGCTCTTGGCGAGCGTTCGCCAGCTTTTTCTCTAGCTCTGCATGTCACCGTATTTAATACGGCTGGTAGTGGCGAGGTCTGCATCACGTTCGGCAATTTCAAGACGAACGCAGATTATCCACTCAGTAGCGCCATTAACGGTTTGCGAATATCTTTTTCGTGCTGCCATTTTGCGTCAACGCATCAGCCTTTGGCAGACGAATATTGGCAATCTGTTGTTTGATCTCCTCTTGCGGGCCTTGGCGTGGTCAGATTTATCTTTTTGAGCGCGGCTTCTTCAATTCCAGCTGCAAGCGGCGGTTATTGAGTCGATCCAGGCTAATCGGCGCGCTCTAGCTGCATCTTGAGCGCGCCAGTTGCTTCATCCAGCAGATCGACCGCCTTATCGGGCAAAAAGCGGTCAGGTAAGTAACGGGTAGACAGCCGCGCGCTGCCGCCAATCGCATCATCAGCAATCTTGACGCCGTGGTGGACTTCGTACTTTTCGCTTTTGAGGCCACGCAAGATGGCGATGGTGTCATCAAAAGCTTGGCTCACCGACATAGACTGGCTGAAAGCGCCGTTCCAGCGCTGCATCTTTCTCAACATATTGACGGTACCGCTAGCGTGGTGGTACCAATCATATGGAGTTTTACCGCGCGCCAGGGCAGGTTTGAGCATATTGCCGGCGTCCGATATCGCCTTCGCCTTTACCAGCACCAACCATGGTGTGGAATTTCATCGACGAAGAGGATGATCTCGCCAGCGGCTTCCTACCTCTTTCAATACACCTTTGAGACGTTCTTCAAACTGGCCACGGAAGCTAGCGCCTGCTAGTAAGCTGGAAATCTCCAGGCTAATCAGTCGCTTGTCTTTCAGCGACGCCGGTACGTTTCCCTTTAACGATCGCTGCGCCAAGGCCTCAACGATGGCGGTTTTACCAACGCCCGGCTCCCGATCAGTACGGGGTTATTCTTGGTGCGCCGGCTGAGGGATCTGCATGGTGCGGCGAATCTCTCTCATCCCGGCCAATCACTGGGTCGAGTTTACCTTCGCGCGCCCGGAGCGGTGAGGTCGGTGCCGAACTGCTCGAGGCGGCTTTGTTATCTTGTTGGTTCGTGTTTGGTGGCATATATTCTCCTTGTAGCTATATAGTGCGGGCAACAAAACGCCCGGTTAGTTGCTTAAAAACGGCAGCCGATCGCGCTGGGTATCAGCCACGCAGCCTAGTGGTATAGTAACAAATTAGCACTCTCGGTGCAAGAGTGCTAACTAACACGAGTTTTGATAGGTCACGTGATTTGCTCAGCACTCTTTCTCTCTAGCGTTAGGTGTATATACTCATAAGAGCAATGTAAGACATTGATGTTTCGGTGGTTAACCCCTCTGAGTGAGACCAAAAGGACATAGCGGCAATCAGTCTCCATTCTTTTTGTGTATACAGGACGCCATGACAAACATATATTTTACTCGGGCAATCCAAACCGGACAATACGCCAATTTCCCATTTTAGCCAAAGCACTACGGCGTTGAGACCGGCAAAATACTCGTCCTTGAGCGCAGTAATACACCCGCTCTTTCCGCATTGTGCCGACCTGCCTGGTGGCATCAGTCGAGCCTGGTGGACACCGCTTGAAGCAGCCCGGCGGGAAATAGAAGAAGAGAGCTGGCCTTAGCTTGCGCCGAGCCAGTTGAGCGTGGCCTTCAGACGCACTGCCGCACCCCGATGGCCAGCGGCTGAGCTATATGTGCTATGCGGCACTGGTTGATGGCAATGCGCCGAAATTACCCTCAGTTGGGAGCACAGTAGCTACCAATGGCTCACACCAGATGAGTTTATGCAGCAGCCTATCACGCCTCAGACTGACTATCCTTTTGCGGCGGCTGACTGTATATCAGCTCATTGCGGCACTATGCCCAGCAGGAACGACCTGAACTGCTGTAACTAGTACATAATAAAGGGTATGTATGGAGTACGTAAAAAGCAACAGACCTGCCATTGCCTGTTGATCTCGATGACGTTGTTTTCCCTTGTGCTGAAGGGCTGGTGGCAGCATATAACGAGCAGCATTCAACTTTCAGTCTGATATGCCACAATCGACCTGGGACGTACCGCAAGAAGAGGTACAGGAGCGATTTAATGGATTACAACTGGGGGACGACGCCAGGCATGGTGAAGCCTGGTTGGTTTGAGGAGATGCAAGTCAGACATAGAGACAATCGAGGCGTTGCGAGACTAGCGGTCGGTATCGACTCTATGCAGTCTCGGCTCGGCACTGTGGCTCCGTGAAGACGGCGCAAAGCATAGAGTATCGAAAAAGTATTTGCCTCGCGTCTTTGAGCAGGTTGTTTTGACGCAGCGGCCAGTCGAAACCGGAGGACGGCATCAAGATAATGACTAACCTCGAAAGACAGACGACATACTCAGCGGTACAATGCAGAAATTGCAGTAATTGATGATTCGCCGCATCACCTCGAGCGTGGCCTCGGCGGGAAGATGATGCACCGCTTGGCTTTGGCAATTTTATTTGGCGAACAGCTGCATGGGCATCCAGGCGCGCTACGGATTGACGATCCGCGCGCTATTGAGTGCCGCACCTGGGCGGAGGCGGAAGAGGCTCATCGCCCGGTATTTTCGCCTCGGTAAATTGAGTGAGAAACATCTGGCTCTGGATAATACATCGATTTGGCTTGCAATCTGTGTAGGATGAGCCATTTACTATATTTTCTATGAATCTGAACAATGAAACTAACGAGACTCTTGAGAGACCTCTCCGCGTACTACTCTGCGCGGTGGTGCTAGACGCTGCAGTTTGCTCCGGCAGACCAGTGGTGGTGGCTGCAAAAAGCAATGGGCCCACTCACGACGACGATGATTTTTCTTGCAGTTTTGGCGCTATCAGCGATCGTGGCATCCAGCCAACGACGTAGCTCCTTCTTATAGCGCTTGTCCTGGTTTGCTGTGGCCGACCTCGCTGGCGGCATTCTCGCCCTTCCCGCATCTCAATCGTTGGGCTGAGGTGTCTTTCGCTGGCGTATCTGGTGCTCTGTGTTATAAATTTGTGGCGCCTCATCTTTGCCTTTGCGAGAGGGGGCCGCCGAGGCTGCATCAAATTGGGGGATTGCTGCTAGCTACCGTCATGGCAATGCAATAACGTATATTCCGATACTACACAGCGTGCTACCGCGTATAGGAAGCCCGCTCCTTGCCGGAGCAATAAAAGTGTATGCTGGCGTACTCGGCGGTGCTGACGACGAGCGGCGGCGGCAGCTCTGTATCAGGACTATCGGCCACGGTGGAGTCGTGTGGCGGTTGCAATGGTACACATCGGCACGCCTCCAGGTCGGCCCCTGCGCTGCAGCTCTTTGGTAAAGCATCTGAAGCATGGATCATCCTATGCATTATGCCATTGTATTGGTGTGGTCTCTGCCTCGTGTTGCGGCTTAAAGCCGACCAAAGAAGGAGTAGCTTACATCGCCGGGTGTGTAGCCGCGCCAAAAGGTGTGGAGAGGCTTAGTTGGCTAACTTGCACCAAATCTGGTATCTCGCCAGTATACATGCTACAATGAGACGGTGATATGTCGAGCAACATGACGGTGTTGCGCGTCAAGAATAATCCTCAAAGATGTCAGCGTGACCATCTCCGCGCGACTCAGCTTTGTGGTGGTGACAGGCCTGAGTGGTAGTGGTAAGTCGAGGTCTCGTCGCTGACACGATCTACGCTGAGGGAGCAGCGCCGCTATGTGTGCGAAGTTTAAGCAGCCATGCACGGCAGTCTCTCGGCGTGTGGTGATAAGCCTGACGTTGACTACGGCTGATGGCCTGAGCAGTATCAGCATCGGCCCGCAGCGTCGACAAGTCGCAACCGCAGCCCACCGTCGCTACAGTGACGAGGATCTACGGATTGGCTTTGCGCCTGCTCTTTGCTCGGGTGAGGTGCCGCATTGCCCGGCTCTTATGCCCGATGGCACGCGCTGTGGCAAGCCTGTCCAGCGCCGGACAGCCTCGTATTCATCACGACGAGGGTATGAAACTTCCTGGGGGAGCAAACCTATGTTACTGGCAACCGATCGCATATTTGCCAAAAAGAAAGGGAATTTGCCTGGCGATCCTCGAAGCAGCACATGCGCAGTGGCTTTGCACGCGCGTGGATGGATGGCGTGGTGTGCGCCTGATGGAGTTCCGTGAACCGCAGAAGAGCCATATAAGGCACGATATTGAACTGGTGGTCGATCGTGTCGTGATGGCTATCCAACGATGATGGAGTCGCATCTCGCAGTCGGTTGAGCAAGCGCTGGAGCTTTGCGGAGGTAAGTCGGCTCTGGTATTAGACGCCACGAGTGGGAGATCACGACGTATAGACCAGCGCTATGCGCCTGTATGGATCGCAGGCGAGGAAATCCCGAGCTTGAGCCGCGGCTCTTTGGTTTCAACGCGCCGCAGGGGCGTGTCCGGGTTTGCACGGGCCTCGGTACACGTCTGGAGGATTTGACCCAGAGCTCATCCTCACTAATCTGACGATTGCCGAGGGAGCAATCCGCCCTTCGATCGCTTTACCGCCGCGAGGCGTGGTACATGAAGCGTCTCGCCGCGGTGGCGAGGGGCACGGCACGAGTCTGCACGTGCCTGTCAAAGGAACTAAGTGATGATGTGACAGAAAGCGCCGTACGCACAGGCAAGCACATCTTGCATCCACCTCAGCGGCAATCGCTATTAGCGACTCGACCTACGAAGGAGCTCATCCCTAACTCGAGCGTCGCCATCGCGAGACCGATAGTGGTTTATGCGCAAAGATATCGAGCGTGCTCATGCGGGAGGAAGTAAGATGTACGGCCTGTAAGGGAGCGCGCGACTCAAACCAGTAGGTGCTGGCAGTGACAGTCAATGGCCTCTCCATTATGGATATTTGCAATCTGGACGCTGCCAATGCGCTGGATAATGATAGGCCAGCTGGAATTTACTGCGGTTTCAACAGCAGCATCGTTAAGCTTTCTGTTGTCAGCGAGATCATGGCGCGGCTGGGCTTTACGAACAATGTTGGACTCCAGCTACCCTCGAGCTAGGGGCGCGAGCAGCGAACACACGCTCAGTGGTGGTGAGGCGCAGCGCATCCGTCTCGCGACGCAGATCGGTAGCGCCGCAGGGGGTGCTGCATGTGCTGGATGAGCCATCGATTGGCCTCCACCAGCGGGACAACGATCGCGCCTCATCCAGACGCTCAAAAATCTGCGCGACCTAGGCAATACCGCAAAGCTTGTGGTAGAGCATGACGAAGAGTTACGATTGCAGTGGCGGCTGACTAGCGTGGATGGTGGGCCGAGCTGGCGTGCACGGTGGGAAATCGTCGGCATGTGGCACGCCACCAGAGGTGGCACGCATGCCACAAAGCATCACTGGTCGATATCTGGTCTGGTGCGGAGAAGATCCCAGTGCCGAAAGCGCAGCGCCGCCCTGATTGAAACGCAGGGCCGTGCACTAGCCGTAATCCGCGGGCACGCGAGATAATCTCACCAAGAATATCGACGTCACTATCCCGCTTGGCAGCGTCCTCACACTGGCAGACAGGGGTGAGTGGCAGTGGCAGAGTCGACGCTCGTCAATAACGTTCACCTCGCGCGCGAAACTCCACCGCCCGTTTACATCGCGCCCAAGCGGTGCCAGGTGCACACGTGATGCAATCCGATGGGGTCGAGCAGCCTCGATAAAGCAATTGTTATCGATCAGTCGGCGATCGGCCGCACTCCGCGCCCAACCCGCACAATACCGGTGTAACCAGCACACACAGATCTCGCGAGCTTTTTGCGGGCACGCCCGAGGGCGAATATTCGCGGCTACAAGCCAGGGCGCTTTTAGCTTTAATGTTAAAGGTGGGCGCTGCGAGGCATTGTCAGCGATGGCGTTATTAAGATATAGAGATGCATTTCTCGCCTGGATGTCTGCCTCCAATGCTGAAATGTCATGGCGAAGCGCCAGATCGTGAGGCAAGCTTGAGATCACTTTGGCAAAAGGTAAGACGATTAGCGACGTCCTGGATAAGACGGTTGAGCAAGCCCAGTAGGTCTCTTTGCTAACATTCCTGCAATTGCTCGCAAGCTGACGACGATCAACGAAGAGTGGGCCTTGGCTATATTAAGCTTCGGCCAGCCTGCCACGACCCTTTAGCGGTGGCGAGGCGCAGCGTATCAAACTCATGCTGAGCGAAATGAGTCCGGCGCATCGACTCAGCAAGACGCTCCATATTCGACGAACCAACCACTGGCTTCGCACACGGCCGATGTTAAGAAGCCACTCAGGAATTCCTCCAACGCCTCGTAGCGGGCGGCAATAGTATGGTTATCATTGAGCATGTCCTGGGGTTATTAAATGCGCTGACCATATCATTGACATGGGCCCCGAAGGCGGGCAGGGTGGCGCGCACCGTCACTCGCCAGTGGTACGCCTGAGTGGAAGTCAGCGCATAACTCCAGCATCGTTTACGAAAGCATTTGCGGCCGCTCTTGGAGGGCTAATTCCAAAGGATAAAAACATATAGGTGTTACTGCGACAAAGAGGAGTTTGTCGGTGTCTTAGAGGAGGCCAGTTCGCGGCAATAGTTGCTATTGTGGTTTTCATCACTAACGCGCGGCGAGTAGCTTCGTGACGCTTCCGGCGGCTGATTCGCCGCCGTCAGAGTCCGGTTGCCTGCATGACGCCGGCACGGCTCCATCCTGATAATCGAATCCATACATCGCAAAACCCTGATGCCGGTGATCGCTGCTGTCTCACGGCAGCTCACGCCAGCGTCAGATTATCGCGTCATATTGTGAGCAAAACGCACGCCGGCACGTTTCGCCCGCGGATCGGCGCCGAGATGGCGTGTTCGGTCGTTTTGGCGTGCCGGTGCGTCGTTGCCATACGCCGGGCCGTCCGTCCACCACCAGTGCAGACTGCGAACCCGCACGCAAACCAGCGCCAGAAACGGTACAAGGAGGAATGAGTCGTTTGATGCGAATGCGCGAGAAATGGTAGCTGCATAACGCTATACAATACCGCCTCAGTAAGGGATAATGCAAATTTGCTTTGCTATCAGTAATCAGCAACAGTATCCGCGCTATGACCCTCCTTGGAGGCATGATAGGATAATGAGGGTAATATATGTATAAAACCAAGGCAAAGTATATCCATTATGAGATCAAAACAATCGCAACCTGATAGGCAATCGCCATATCGCTGCTGCCATCCTCCGCTAGCGTTTCGTGCGCGATCGTAGCAGTGCCAGCCAGTACTGTAGCCGATGGTGCACGGGATGCATCGCTCGTGCTAACTCGGCTGAATTTTTGCGTACAATCAGTGGCGTGCAGCAATTGGTTTGGCCAACACTACGCATGGTGGGCAGTAAAGGCTTCGACTGCGGCGTGGTTGTTGCTACGGCAGCATTCGCCAGATATCGACTATTCGGCGGAGCACTGGTCGAGCCATCGAAAGGCAGCGCCACGTGCGCGAGCGTCGACGCGCTGCGCGATATAGCCTTCCTCGAGGATCAGGTGTGTGCTGCTGCAGTGGTCGGCTCGCAGATATGGCTCACTGCCAGTTTCAGGGCGATGCGGTAAAACCCTTCGTCTCTATTCCAGTCCGAAGACGCTGGAGTCAGCTTGATGAGCGCCGTGCGGCGATTGGTCTGCCGCCATTTGCAGAGTGCGCAGAGCAGATTCGCCGGATGTATGGCGACGTGGAACCGCCAGCTGCTAGATAAAGAGCAGGGGCAAAAATATCGGATAGTCGAAGACAAGAACCGTAGCGAGCTACTCATGTGCACGCTGACTGTACACAAATAGTGTGCTAAATAATAAATGTACTCTGAGGTTATTTCTTTCGATTCCTTGTCTTTACTGAACAGCACAGAGAGCTGATACTTAGCAGCCTTATCGCGGGTTGATTTTTGTTTCGAGCGCATGGATGACCATCGCGCAACGGAGATAAGGGATGATAATAATTGCGGTCACCTCAATATTAACATCGCAGCTTTTGGTAAGGATTGCGCCCGCAAAATAGCCCAAGATAGGTGAAGATGGCGGCCCATAGCGCACTGACGAGATATGAAACAGGAGGAACGTGTTGTAGTGCATCTTGCTGGCACCAGCGACAATTGCAAAGGTGCGCACGATGGGCACAAAGCGCCGCCAGGACGATGGTTAGTGAGCCATGCTTTTTGGTGCAAATTGCTCGCCGCTGCTCCGAGGTATTTTTCTTTAAAGAAGCGCTGAGTTTGAAGCTTGAGAAAAGCTTGCGCACTGACTTTGTAGACCGAGTGCATAGCCAGTGCTGTCGCCCAGGATCGCCATAAGAGCGACCGCCGCAACATGGAAGAGATGAATATTGAGCGGGCAGGCCAAACAGGTGGCGAAGGATCCCCTTGATTCACCATATAGCCCGCCGATAAAGAGTGAGACGCTATCCCGTGAAGACAAAGCCAATCAAGAGGCCAGACTCTGCACAGACACGACGAGCAAAACTGGCGGCAATGCCGAGGCTAGCAATTGCACGTATGAGTGATTCCACTGCAGCTTTTAGTATACCATACTCTGTGCTCAGGAAGGGAGCTTTCTGCTGCTTTTAGCCCACGCAGCACATGCTATACTAAAGAGGCAATATTACTTAACCTTTCAAAACATATCCGAAAGGGAGAACTGTGGAGATAAGATAACACTAAGGATCGAGACACGATCAATTCACAGTCAGAAAGTCAGCAATTGCGCCGCCAAGGCATAACGCCAGCGGTGGTGTATGGTGTTGCTGGTATGAGGCTGCTGATGTGTGCAAGCGCCAAGCGGTGGCGTAGCAAAGGTTGTCGCCGCAGCCGGTCGCCACACCACTCATTTGCACGTAGGGCCGGGCGGCGGATTGCAGGCTTATCAAGAGTATTGACTACGACCCCAACGCGAGGTGGGGTGTGGAGTCGCCATATTGCCCTGCACATGCGGTGCGTGCAGACGAGCCGGTTACGGGCAGAAGAGTGCCCGTGCGCCTCGTTGGCATGTAAGAGTCTGGAAGCTCAGAGAAGAATGGACTGGTCGTGCTGCAAGCAGGAATTGAGGAAAGGTTGAGGTGAAGGCCTTGCCGATGGACTCTACCTGGGGCGCTTGATGTTTCGGTGCTTTGGGTTCCAGCCAGTGAGGGTGACCGCGCGTGACGGTGGGCGACATCGCACTACCTGAGGGTGTTGAACTGGTCGAACACGACGATGGTCACGGAAGGTACTGCCGATATTGATGACGCGTGACGGTGAAGGATCTCGTCATTGCGGGTGCCTACGAGGCCAAAGTTCACTTGCCGCCGCTAATGAAGCCGCCGCTGGTGCCGCCGAAAACGCGGATGCTGGAGGACGTCGCGGCCGAGCAGGGTGGCGACGACGATGCAGCGGCATATGGCACCCTGGCGAGGGATCCTCAAGTAGCGCCTACAAGAAGCGATCAGTCGTACAGAAACCGGTCGTAGCGCTGGTTTCTTACGCGCTAGGTCGACCGTACTCGTGCGGTCACTACACCGCGAGATCACCGCCATCTACCACAATCTCCGCGCATTGACGCGCTGGTCTCGCTGGCGTATGCCAAGCCACAGCGCAGTGCAAAGACAACGTCGTCAGGCTGGCCCAGATTCTTGGCAGGGAGGCGGTGGAGATGGTAGGTGAGGCCGGTCTTGGATGATGGAGAAGTCGAGCTTCTTGAGTGCCTGACGCGCTTTCATCTTCTGAGCACCTGGGTGTGCTGATGCCGCCTGGCAAAGATCGGTGATGACTCCTCCAACCACCCGCCCAAAGTCTCTTTGACGAGCCCATTTGGCCCAGCGCAGGACGCTGGCACCTGCCTATAGCGTAAGGAGCGTCATGCGTCGTAGGTCATACCTTTGAGGCTCTGCAATGGAGCCGATGTTACACACACAATACCTGGCGATGTGCGCCGGGCGATCACTTTCTTGGCACATTGGCGAGGTACGGCCTGAGTGTTGATCTGGATTGTTTTGTCGAAGAGTTTGCACTGGCTCAGAGGGCCAGCGAGCCTGACTGAGCAAAACACTCGGCGTTGTTGATGAGAATATCTCGCGTTGGAGTGATATCGCGCCGCAGCGCGGTGATAGCACTGCTGTCGGAGAGGTCGACGATGTTACGTTGTGACGGCGGCATCAAACTGCTCGCGCTTTTGGCTTCTCGCAGCGAGCCTGCTGCAGTGCGCGTCGGCGTCACGATCAACGAGCCGGAGGGCGGCACCAGCCTCGGCGCAGCGCCATGCAATCGCCTTGCTTGCCACGCCCAATGCGGATAAGCTACCAGTGATGAGCACCGTCTTGTTTGTCAATTTCAGTAATTCGTTGCAGAGGGAGCTGGGATGTGTGTGTCATGTCATCGTATAGCATAACCAGCGTGACCTCCGGATGTAGTAGTATCTATCACAAGAGTTTACACCTTAGGCTTTGAAGTCCTATGTTAATAATATACGAGTTGATATTTCGCAGTGGTTGGTTCTTAAAACGAACACTGGCAGCAGGGGGATCGCTCGCACTGAGCAGATAGGGTCGGAAAATAATCGAAGAAAAGCATTGTCTTTTATGTGTACAAATCAATCACAATAGCTGCATGGAGCAAGTAGTACAGCGCCGGACGATTTCGAAATACACCGATCGAGTGATCGCGATTCTTCGCCAGCCAGCAGTACGCGCCGCTAACGCCGAGGATTGCAGCCGCACTGCGTGCAATGACTACCCGTGTCAGCGCGACCACCGTGCATCGCATCGCCAGCAGTTTCGTGTGGACGGAGATCATTGGCTTAGCACCAGCAACGGCGCACGGCCGCACTGCGCTACGATAGCAATCCTGTGCCGTCATAGACCACTGTCTCAGCAGCTCCCGCGATGGCCTGCACCGTATCACCATCGCGCCGTAGCGCCGCGGCGTGAGCGCCTGGTGCGCAGGTAGCAGACTGCCTCGTCGATGGGCCACTCATTGATACCGGCACATGCCACCCCTGCTATCACGATGATCATAATTTATACAGCAGGAAAACGGGCAGCATACAACACCACTACCAAGCAAGACTTTGAGGAGCATGCTCCAGAGTGAGCGCGGCCAGTGCTGGTCGATTTTGGGCGCCGTGGTGCCCACCGTAAAAGCCTGCCCGCAATGGCACCACTGCTTGAGCAGATTGCTGAAGCAGACGGAGTTTGACGTCGTCAAGTTGTCGATACCGAAAGCGGAGTCGTCAAGACAATGCAGCGCGCTTGCCCTGCAACACCAAGTGACAGAGTATCCCCAACATGAAGATCTTCAAGAGCGGTGCTGTGGTGAAGGCAGAGCTGGTCGGCAATGGCAGCCAGAAACGCACTGATCGACGCTGCCTGCAGCAAAGTGCTAAGACGCCTAATCGCTTTTAAACTAACAAGATTTCCTCGCAGGACCAGCGCAGAATGTGCTTGGTCCTTTGTTGTGCAGAGCCATCTAAGCCGTCGCTCGTGAGAAACCCACCACCTTTGTCGCGACCATAATCGCATAGCATACCCACCTCCTGCATAGTAACCCCGCCAGTGGCTTCCGCTTCTACAATATGTCTTATCAACCACAACGAATTCGATCTAGCGCTGCGGGATCGTACTCCAATCGGTAGCGCCACCACGATTGATGTCCGTCCGCTACGAGTGTTCTCGCGATCTCGCTGAACTGCAGCGCCTCTGGACTCAGAATCTAATGCACTAGTCAGCTTTTCGTCGAGCACTACTGAAGAGGCGCATCCTTGAGAATAGCTCGTGCACCCGCAACGTCTCGCTGCCGCTGCCCACCAGATAGCTTCACGCCGCGCTCACCAACTCGCAGCTCGTTTCCTGGCCCCTCTGGCAACTGTGTAATAAAATTCCAGGCATGGAGCTTGCTTCGCTGCCAGTATAATATCGTCCTGCGTTGCTTCTGGTCTCCCGTAGGCAATGTTCTCCGAATTGACTCGATGAAACAAGAGCGGTTCCTCGTGGCACGTACGCAATCTGCTGCCGCAAAACCCTCTTGTGTTACCATCCGAATATCCCGTCCATCCGAATCAAAAATCGCTCCACTGGTTGGATCCTTAAAATCGTAAAGCAACAATCTTTCGTCAGTGTTGTCTGGTCTGCGCCACTCGCGACCGACGCCGGAGTGGTTGGGTTCCCATTTGGGCTGAGAAGTGACGAATAGTAGCACGCGATTTGGGGTCGTCAATCATGTGCGAGAGAAACATATGACTGCAAAACGTGAGAGCGCCGCGTGAGACATTCAGTGCTGCGTCACTCGTATCAACCAGTTGCGCTGGGGTGCAAAACTCGACCATAGTCTGGGCGTCGCCGATGATGCGATTGTAGTTGCGCATAATACCATTCATGTTCCATAGCTCACACGCTAGCACTCATTTGTATAGGTGATGATAAGATAAACTGTTGCAACGGAAATTGTGCTGTGCTGAGCGGCATAAACTGCGAGAGATGATAGCGCCAATCTTGATGGCAGTATTGATCTGTAGAGAAGAAACTGCTCGTGATGATATACGTACGCATAGTGTTGAGGCCAGCAGTGCGCCAGTTTTCTACTGCCACGGCAAAGCGTTTCTGCCTCAAGTATCTCACTACTAGACGATTTAACAGCCAGGATGTTTGATACCAATCCGTCAACTGACCACTGATGGTATTACTTGCCTCGGCTTCTGCTCACTCAAACGAGCGAGTGGCTTTAGAACCAGCATAAAACCACAACGCTAAAAATCACAGAAAAAGCGCCAAAAACAGTGCATTGCCACAGCATTGTGGCTAAAACGATAATTGATCCGACAAGTCGAGATGACCAGTGGCAGAACCGACCAAATGATTACATCCAGAAGCGATCGACTGCGCCAGCCAGTTTATTCGCTTGACTCACCAACGCTCCGCCAAAGCGATTAGCATGGAACGAAACACTCTCGTGGCTGAGTTTAGCAAAATCTTGGTATAGAGATCACGCTGCATTGCCATGGTGAATGGCCACATAATGCGCATCGTCAAGCGCCAACTGATTACTTCGGACCAAAAGTTGACTTAGTGTATCACATTCACAAGCGACCACACATCACTACTGTTATATAGATGGCCACTTTGACAATATCGAGTAACCGTGCAATAATGAGCGGCCCAACAAAAAGTACTGACTATAAATGTCGTTGCCGCAACCACCAGCGCTGCTGCACGCTGCCATCGATATGGCTGAGAATGTTTGCCATATGTACGAAATATGGTACGGCTCTGTAGTAGGTTGCAAGATAAACTCCTTCGTTGTATAGACGTATAAAATATTATACCTTAGAAAATACCGTTTCGCTTGTTGAATCATACATGCTCCAATATCTCCTTGGCCAATGATGTGGTTTTACGTCATTGATATCAACAAGGTATGCGCAATAATATCACCACCAGGATCATGAGTAAACTCGCCAATTTTCTTGAGCTTTGTATAGACACGAAACTGATATACGCGCGTGCCGTTTGGCTCAAGGCAGCACTGGTATCCGAGTGGTTGCCATTCAATAACGCGCATATTGCATTCTTCTACCATCTCTCGTGTGATGGTCATCAATTGTCTCCCCAGATTCTAGTTTTGCCGCCAGGAGATTATAGCTCTTCTTGACCGCATCATAGACGAGCGGAACGGAACCAGCTAAATCACCGATCGTATAGACTTGTTGCCAGGGGAGATCGGGTATAGCAGATTTTTGTCGTATAGTACACCAAGAAACAAAAATGGTTTTACCGCCATACTGAAAGGAAGATGATATCGTATACCATAGGACAAAACTATTACGAAACGGAAAAAGATGAAATAGCTTTTGATAGCTACTTTCGTGTATACTATGCACCAGAGAATGCGTCAAGAAAAAAATACTTACCAATCTGTCAAGCGGGCGATCCGGTGCTGCGCGGGAAAACGAGGCACGTGAGCCGCGAGGAAATCACCACACCAGCGCAGTGCAGCAGCTTATTGCAAATATTAGCACACCGTGGCGGAGAGAGATTATGGGGTTGGGCTGGCTGCGCCCTGCAGTGGGGCAGGCTTTGGCGCTGAGCGTGATTGCTATCGCCGACGCCAAATCGCCCAGACCGCGAGCCATTTGAGCAAGTTATTATTAATCCATCATACACCGGCATTGGGCCAGACAACGGCTATGTGGGAGGGCTGCGCCAGTGGTGATGAGGGCGGCTCTTTGCACAGGCGCAGCGCTACCAACAGATCAATGCTCAGTGGGATGATGAGCGGGGCGAGCATCACTACTGCGGTACTGGATGGCTTTGTTGCTCATGTCTTTCAACACGAAGCTGACCACCGTCAAGGCATACTTTTCTTTGACCGGGTGACAGATACGACGACCCGCTGCGACGGCAGCAGAGTATCGCAAGCGCGTCGTGCGGCGGTAGTTGCATTTTTAAGCTCTCGCTTCGCTCGCTTTCTCTCAAGATCAGTGGGATTATTCGCCAAAAACGATTGCTTAACTTGCTGGTAGGCGTCGCGGAACGGCACACCTTTTTCGACTAATTCATTGATTTTGGCAACAGTATAGAGTTCACCGGTCATCGCCTCAGCCAATCGCTTAGTGTTGGCTTTCAGCTCGCTTTACGCACAGCGCCAAAACTTCCAGCGTATTGAGGGCCGACGTGAAGGCATCCATGGTGATCTTTTGGTTAGTTGTAAGTCGCGGTGATAACCGCTGCCGGCACCTGTCGAAATAGCTTGGAGTTGCAAGGCGTAGTTCGGATAGGCGTGAGCAGTGGCACGCATGATCTCGAAGACGTCATAGTTACGCTTGTGCGGCATGATGGACGAGCCCGTGGTCATGGTGACGGGCAGCTTGAAATAGTTAAACTCCTGCGAGGTAAATAGCAACATGTCTTCAGCAAATTTGCTAGCAAAGACCATGATTGGGTTGAGCGCCCTGTACGGCAATCAGTTCAAAAACGCCGCGCGATAGGCCACAGTACATGGGGTTTTCTGCACTTTAGCGAAAGCCCTAGTTCGCTCGTTGTCATCTGGCGGTCAAGTGGTAGGGTAACGCCAAAACCGGCAGCACTGCCCAGCGGGTTTTTGGTCGATGGCGGCAATGCTGTGTGCGACCAATTGCTGGAGGTCATGAAACGCATCGTGATATGAGCCGAGCCACATACCAACGTGGTAGGCATAGCCTTTTGCGTGTGGGTGTAGCCAGGCATTTCGGTCTGGCCAATGGCGGCAATTTTGCCAGCATAGGCCTGAGCGACTGTCTCCAATGTGTCCGCTACTGCTTCAAGTTCTGTTTTGATGAACAGTCGCATCATCACCAAAGCTTGGTCATTGCGGCTTCGGCCAGTGTGAACTTTTTGCCGATGGGGCCGAGTTTTTCTGTCAAATACAGCTCAATGGCAGTGTGACCATCTTCGTGTTCGCTGGTGAGGGTGAAGGCACCGGTTTTCCACCTCGTTGAGTAGCTCGTCCAGGCCGCTGCCAATTGTTGATATTCATCGCCAGTCAGCACGCCAATTTTTCTAGCATGTGAGCATGCTTTGGTCGCGGTAATGTCGTGACCGAGTAGTGCTGGTCCAATACCTGATCGTCACCAACGGTGTATGCCTCGACCAATGGATGGAGTGAGCCAGTTGCGGTTGATTGCCATAATTTACCTTGCCATATGAGTATGCCTTCAGCTGTTCGCCGACTTAGTGAATATAATTCAATGAATCCGGCGGACGAATTCTGGTTGAATGCGTCGTTGGAATCAAAGGTTGCAAGATTGATATCAAAAGCAATGAATGTGGTGAGTCTACACTGACGACGGTGATGGTACCTTGTACAGGCGGACCGTTACCATGCCAGTGACTTTTTGGTTCTGGCATCAATATAGGCATTGATGTGATGGACGGCTGGCTCGTACCACTGAGCTGCGTAGGTGAGGTAGGCCCATTTTTGTCCATTTCGGCTTTGAGTTCATTTTCAACGCGGGTCGACACCAATTGCTCAGCTTTTTGGTGGGCAGCAATCAAGATGGCAGCGCCAGGGTTTTCATAGACGCCGCGTACCTTCAGCCCGACTAGTCGATCTTCAATAAGGGTTGATACGCCGACGCCGTGTTTGCGGCCGATCTGGTTGCAGTGCTGAATGAGCGCCTGGAGTGAAAAAGCGACGGTTATCGACAGCGACGGGCACGCCTTTAATGAATTCAATGGTGATATCTTCGGCTTCGTCTGGTGTGTATTTGATGGTTGAGCACCAATTGAGAATGGCGTGGTAGTTTGGCTTAAGTGAGGGTGATTCAATTCTCGCCGCCTTCGCTGGTGATGCCCCACATGTTCTCATCGGTCGAATAAGGGTGATTCTTGGAGTATGCGGCACGGGATGTTGTGCTTCTTGGCATAGGCAAGTTCTTCCTCCCGGCCCATACTCCACTCACGTACTGGTGCCAAGATCTTGAGTTTAGGGCTCAGCGTGGTGATATACGTTTTCGAAGCGAACTTGGTCGTTTCCTTTACCAGTGGCACCATGTGCGATGACTGTGCAGTTGTACTTTTTGGCATATTCGACGGCTAATTGCGAGATGATGATGCGCCCCAGTGGCGTGCAGAGGGCATAGCCACCTTGGTAATCAGCATTGGCTTTGATGGCCAGTGATAGTAGCTCATCAGCGAAGCGGTCGCGAGCATCAACCGTAATGGTTTCTATAGCGCCGAGCATTTTAGCCTTTTCGGCGATGGCGTCGAGATCGTCAACCGTCTGGCCAATATTAACCGTGAGGGTGATGACGTTGCAGTTATATTTTTCTTGGAGCCACTTAAGCATGACTGGATGTATCGAGGCCTCCCTGAACAGAGCAAGAGGCACGTGTCAAACTTCGCCATTTGTCGCCCTCGTGGCTGGCAACTTTTGAGTGTAGTGAGGTGTGTCGTGATTCATATCCTTCCTTTCTATATTAATTAAAAAGAGCCGCTCGGATGAGGGCTCTTTCGTTGGTTTTATACTCAATACGACTAATTAGCCCTCTGAATCAGAGCGGCGACGACGAGCAACGATAACGATGTTCTGTCGATATGTCATATTAACACCATAGCACACCGCGCATATTTTTCACAATACATTTTACATAAATCTTACTGTTGTCTCTCTTCTAGTAAAGTTAGCTTCTCCTCACTCACACTTCATCCGATGGAGGTGAAATCGATCGTTACGATCGATTTCAGCCCAGCAGTAAGAGGTCGATGTCTGGGAGACATCGACCCTTATAGTGTTCCGTCGGAGGGAGTGTGAGTGAGGAGTTTGAGAGCGGTGAGATTTTGATATTCAAGCACTTTTCATATAAAACTGCGATGCGCTACAATAGTCATATACATTGGTATGACGAGGGATAAAATCGTGCAGCAATATAACAAAGAAGCGCCTAGTATGGACGTATGAGTGGGACGAGTAGTGAATATTCTCCTCGTTGAAGACGAATCCAACCCTCCGCACTGGTACTGAGCAGTTCCTCGCCAGCGCGGCTTTACGGTGATAGCGGTAGCCAGCGGTGAGGAGGCGCTGGAGCAATTTGCCGAGGCGGACGCCATTATCCTCGATATTATGCTGCCAGGGATAAGCGGGATCGAGGTGCTGCACCAGATCTCGCCAAGCGAGCGACGTGCCGGTACTCATGCTAACAGCACTACATGATGAGCCGACGCAAGTTGCGAGTTTTGATGAGCTGGCGGATGACATATGAGTAAGTCATTTTCGCTCGTGATTTTGGAAAAAGCGCATCAGGGCGTTACTTCGCCGGCAGCAGTCTGTCAAAAACCTTGTGGCAGCGCGGCCTGGCCTCGGTGGATTTTGCAGCCTATCAGGGATTTTTATGATGATACTGACGCGCATCTCAAGCCCAGGAAGTGCAGCTGCTCAAACTGCTCGTGGACAATCCAAACATGGTCTGGAGCCGGCAGGCTATTATCGACCGGCTGTGGCGCGATGATGAGGTGCCGTTCGATCGGGTGATCGATGTCTCATATCAAAAACTTGCGCAAGAAATTGTACCTCGATTGCATCGTCACGGTAAAGGGGAGTGGGCTATCGCTATGAAGCGGCTTAAATTATTTCCCCAAAAACGTTTTTGGTGTCGATCGGCCTATTCGCGGCGCTGATCATCCTCGTGCATGCGCTGGTCTACACCTTGATGCCGCAATTTTATCTGCAGCAAAAAGAGCGCGAGGCAGTAGATAATCTCACGGCGCTGACGACCAAGCTGCACGGCAAATCTACCGAGGAGATGAGTCGCCTGGAGCCAAGAGTTTGCTACCATGAACAACGTTAATATCACGCTGACGATTAATGGGCGCAACCAGTACTTTCAGGGCTTTGAGTCTATCAATATCGTGACAGACAGCGGTAAATCGGTTGACACCAGCGTGGTAAAAATCACTGACGGGCAGACGGTCGATCCACGCTCAGCCGTTTTGCAGCAGGGCAGCGCGGTGAACAACCAAAGGCCAAATGATCGCGGTCAAGCTGCTTGCCGACGTAGCGCCTGTCACTCAGGCCAAGCTCGCCACGCTGCATGTATTACCGTATACCATGCTTGGCTCGCTGCTGGTGGCGCTGCTGTTTTCGTACATCTACAGCCGCTTTGTGACGCGGCCAATTCGCCAGATGGCCGCGGTGACCACGACCATGCAGCGGCTGGAAAAGGACGCGCACCACCCGGTAAATAGCAGTGATGAAATTGGCGTGCTGGGACGAAATATTAACGAACTCTATCAAAATCTGTGGCAAACGATACGCCTCGCCTCGAACATAGAAAATAAACGGATCACCCAGTTAGAAAAAGGAAAAATCGCTTCCGCGCGCAGCCTCGCATGAACTAAAGACGCCGCTAGCAGCCCTCCGGATTATGCTTGAGAATATGCAACTCAACATCGGCGAATATAAAAATCGCGACCAGTCACCCGGCGGAATCGGTGGCGCAGGTTGACCGTGTGGCGGCAATGGTGAATGATGTCTTGCGCTCTGGCAGTGTGGCCGAGCAAGCCCTGCGCTAAGCAAAAGCAGCTGCGGGTTGATAAGCTGATTACACGAGGTGGTCGCCGATTATACGCTGCTGGCAAAAACGCGCGGCATGACTTCGCGGTTGACGCCCGTCCGAGGACCATTCGTGCCAACCGTGACATGATGCGCCACGTCATCTCGAATCTGGTATCAAATGCGGTACGCCACGGCGACGCCGGAAGCGTGATACCTGATTACCTCTGACCAGCATGAACTGGCTATCGAAAACGCTTGCAAACCACTCACCAAACAGCAACTCCAGCATGCCTTTGACCCATTCTATCGGAGCAATACAACCGCGAAGCAGCACGCCGACAGCAGCGGCATCGGTCTCTACACCGTAAAGATGCTGCTCGACGCCAAGTCTAGACTACAGCTTTGCACCGACACGGACAGGGCATGCGGTTTTGTGGTAAAGGCTCGCGTCATAGAGCATCAAACCTTCGTAATAAAAAGGTGTTGTAGCCAGTGCTTTTATCTTCTTGGCTATGTCTGTAAAATCGTCCATCACCTTAAAACTATCCCATGCTACCCAGGCAATGTACTTGATTCTCTTTGGTCGATCGTGATAGCTAGTCGTCATACTCCAAAATAAATACTGTAGGTCGTAGTGATAATGTGCTCTGCTCTTGCTTCTTTTGGTTTTCGGGTATATTGCACACCAATATTAAATGGGACGCATTTGTTGTGTATATCGACATATCGGTAAAGTAGCTGTCGCGCTATTAATACCAGTCTCCTCTTGTAGCTCACGCCGAGCAGCATCAAGTGGGGGAACTATCACTTTCGTCAATATGTCCACCTGGTTGGAGATACTTTCCAAGAAGTTATGGTGAACAAGGGCAACGTGATACGTGCTTTTTGAAACGACAAATGTCGAAGCAGTAAAATGTCCCAAGAAATTTTTGCTGGTCGATTACTTGGTTGTCGCTTTTGTCTAGAGAGTTGTTCTTTGAGTGTTGTAAACGCCTCACCACTGGTATCATAACACTTGCTGTAGGTATCAAATAGCTGTTTGTACACACCCATATAAAATGACGTTTTCCTTCCTTTTGTTAATTGCCCAACAAAGTATGACGTGCCTCGAAGTACCGTGTCAACTCAATTGTTTTCCTTTCTTAGCTTATTCTTGAGGTCTCGAATATAGCGCCTTTGCTGTCGATATAGATAGAAGTAGGCAAAGGGTTTGATAATAAATCTCTTTGCAATAATATCCTCAGTGAATTCGAGGTTCGTCATCATACCGTGCTGCGAAACATACGCCCGTCCAATGGCCTTGAATGGCATCAGTTTTTCTATATCAAATTCCCACGACTAGTATTGGTCTACATGTGTTACCTGAAATGAGTCTCAACTCCTTGTGTGGTAACCTCGATAAGGTAGACTCATCGATTACTTTTTATAGCCCTGCAAATCACTGCGCCAACAAATGTCATGAAGATTGGTGTAACCGTATCCCAAAACTCTTTCAACTGGTATGCTAAAGTGACGGTTATACGTGATCTTGTCATATGATGAATACTCCTTAGATAGCACTTCTTCCGTATACTTGGTCTATCATTATGGGAAAATACAAAATGCTCACTTTGGCAGTGGTTCACGAGTAACAATATAATTACGCCCAACTAACGGTGGCAAAGTGCTATAATCTAATAGATATAACATCAGCAAAAGCTCAACACGTAACGAGGAAACATGGATGGATTTATTTTGAGTGGCAATAAAATTGCTCATTACTTTTGCCTTGACGCGATAATAATTAATCTTCAGGCAAACGAGTACGCCATCATCCGCCAGCGATCAGGCGCAGAACCATGCCTGGCAGTGCATTATTGGCGCCGTTATTATAATAACCAAATACCGGGATTACATCGGATTTTGTATATGGTGCGCCCTGGTGCTGACGTTGAAATGGGTCAACAGCATAATGTGAGGGCAAAAAGCAGCTCATAGATGGCAAGGCATTAATTATTATTGATAATGGAAAAATCAACATTGAAAATTGCAAGAAAGTTGGTTTTGAGGCTCAGACGTATCCTTCAAATGCGAACGCAGAATATCTATTCGATAGAAAAGGTAAAAAGAACCGTCGTGGAGCAAGATGGTGAATTGATTATTACGCAGGAAGGGGAGGAGAATCCAAAATTCCCACTCACAACAGACGGGCAGCTGCAGACTGATATTCCTACAGGTAATTGGCGAAGATCGAAAACGTGCTGTTGAAAGAAATGAACAAGAGCTGAGTTGCGTATAGCGACGTGTTTTTGGGAGGAGCAGCGGACGGAAGCTAAATTTGACGGCTTATTAGTGAAATATATGAAAAATTATTACCAAAAAGCTCACCCTGATTTATTCGAAAAAGCGTCCGAGCGGGCGAGAAAAGCATTTGATATGAGGGTGGCTGATTTTGACATCCAACCCGGCGATAGTTCTGGAACAGGTTGAGGTAGACTATGACGGAACGCCAACCGGCCGCACAGTTCGCTAGCGTAGTCAGCGAAGTTTTACGCACGAAAGAGATTGATTTTTGGAAAACAAAAAGACATTGATCAATACGGCTATCAAGTGATGTCGCTTACCGAGCGGGTTGGTTACTGTGACGTTAGGTCTACCTAAGGTGACCTTATCCTATTAAAAAGAGGTTTAAAAGCGTAGGATAATATAAGAAGTAGGTTGAGTCAATAAGACTTCTATACTATACCCATGGAACATACACAAAAAGATCTCCAAAAGTATATGCCTTTATAGACAGCCAAAACCTCAATCTTGGCATTGATCGCAGGGGTTGGAACTTGATTTTAGGAAATTCCGCCTCTATTTAAAAGAATAAATACCATGTTGAAAAAGCCACTTGTTTATCAGTTTAGTACAGGTAATGAGCAGCTACACAAAGCCCTGCTTGAGATGGGATATGTACTTGTCTTTAAGCCAACTGTTGAATACCGTGAAGACGGCACATACAAAGGGAATGTTGACGCTGAGCTGGTGCTCTACGCATCCGCCAAATGTTTTCGCAGAATACGACAAGGCGGTTATCGTCTCTGGCGATGGAGATTTTGCCTGCCTAGTAGACTATTTGAGCAAACATGCTTCGTGCAGTCATCTGCCCAAATAAAACGATACTCAGCTTACTCAGAAAATACCGCGGATACATTCACATTGTGGTAACGCTCGAGACAAACTAGCAGTGCACAAAAGGCCAGAAACGGCGGTCGGTCGAAACCTTAGGCTTGTCTGGCCGTGGATGATACTGTAATTATAACAAAGTGTATGCACTTTGTAAAATGCAGTGTATATGTTGGTTTTGTACTCGAATTCATTATAGCTTCTCCACTCATTTCACATCCCTTCACACTAGACTGCTACACTGACATAGAACCAAGAAGGAGATCTATGTCATTTGTGCAACGTGCCTGGCTCTATATCACCAGGACTCAAAACGCTGATTTTGCTGGCGATTTTGCTGTGATGTCGACGATTATGCTGAGTGGATTTGCCATCAAGCATTCTGACCGACGCGGCGGCTCAGTCGCTCGACAAAAACGCTCGGGCCGGCTTTACGCTGGGCAATAACCGCGCACCAATCCGGGGACGGCTCGCGGCTCGGGAACGGTGTCGAATCAAAGACATCGACGCGGTGAAGAACCTGGAGGGCGTGACGGACTATGTCAAACGCCAGAACGCCACGGTCGATTTTATCAATACCAAACTGGTGCCACTGCCGAGCGGTGGCAGCGGCTGTGACGGCCAGAAAGACAAACAATTTGGCAGCGCCGCCACTCATCATCGGCGTCAATAAATCTGAGCTCGAAACCAAGTTCCGAGCTGGCGCACTCAAACTCATCGCTGGCCGGCACATTACCAAGAACGACTCACATAGATTTTGGTGCACGAAGCTTTTGCCAGGCTAACAACCTGAAGCTTGGCAGCAAAGATAAAGCTAAAGGCCAATCAATACGACACCGACAATGAACATCCATCCAAGGACGAAGTTGAAGTGAAATCGTCGGTATATTTTAGCGGCACAAACCCAAAAGCAGGCGACGTATCAGGTGGAGCTGTTCGAGAATGTGTTTCCTGACTGATCTCACGACAACCGTCAGTTAAATGCCTATACCGAACAAAATGAGATTTACCAGGACGCCACGTTCTTTACCAAGGGCACCAAGCAGTTGGATGAAGTAATGGCGCGGGCGCATAAACCGCCAGTTGATTGGCAAAAGTATCAGCTCAACAAGAATAGCCAGGAGCTGGCTGGCGTGACTGGTGCGGTGAACGGTGTGTACGGCTGATCGATCGGTATGTTGTGGGCGACGGCACTGGTCAGCATTGCAGTAATCGGCATGGTGCTGTACCTATGGATGAATGAGCGCAAGCGCGAAGCAGGCGTGCTCTTGGCGACGGGCGTGCCGCAGTCAAAGATTGTACTGCAATATATCGCTGAGCTGGTGATGATTGCGGTGCTGAGCTTCGGTGCATCGTACGCTACTGCAGGGCTGATTGCTCAACAAATAGGTGATCACGTGGTATCGCAGGCGGCGCAGAATGCCACGCGTCAAGCAAGCAACTCACTCGGCGGTGCATCACTCGGTGCTGACGCTGATTCGGTGACGTCATCACGCACGCTGGACAAGGTGACGGTTGGCGTGCAGCCGACGGATCTGCTAGCGGTATGGGGTGCTGGACTAGCGGTGATTATCATTGCGGTACTCCTGGCTTCGCGGCCGATTACCCAGTCAACGCCAAAAGAGTACTTACCGAAGTGGATTAGGGAGCGAATGATGACGATTATCACACGAGCCTGGACGGCTGTGACGTGCCGGCGGCGTCGCAGCCTGACCATCGCCCTGATTATGACGCTGATTTTTCACGCTGCTCATCGGCACGCTGACGGTGCAGCAGACGATGGCGCAGCTGAAGCAATCGGTTGAACGGAATATCCGTGCCGGCTTTAGTATCGCCAGCAAGCAGCCATCAGGCGAGGTGCCGATGGATATCGCGCAGCGAGTGCAGCGCCTGGACAAGGTGAAAGCGCACAACTTTCAAGCAGAAACCGCTGTAGGATCTGCCGGGCAAGCAATTGATCGATACAGCAGGCGGCGGCGTGCAGCTGGACTCTGGGAATCGCTGGCGAAGCAAAAGGTGACAGGCGCGACACAGAGTGATCTGCTCGGCGAGTTCACCGGTCGATTTTTACCAACTAGAGCAGGGCAGGCATCTGGGGGTACACGATCAAAACGCAGCGCTGATTCACAAAACGTTCGCCGAGAAAATGGCATCACGCCAGGCGATAAGCTGGACATTACCAAAGATGGCAGGGCGCGTGACAGTAACTGTCGTAGGCATCTTTAGCGGCACAGGCGAAAAAGCCGGCGGCCCTGCAGTCTGATATGCCGGAGGGACCATTCTTTATCACCGACCTAGCAACGGCGCAGCAGCTGACGGGTAGCGAAGCAACGACCGGGTAACGTACTTCGCTGAATATCCACATCAGCTGAAGTCGCTAACGAGACCGTGCTAAAAAGCCTACCACACGTCGATTGGCAAAAATTCAGTCTGACCGACAACGGGGCGGTATTCGCTGGCGTCCTCCAAAACATCGCTGGTATGCAAAAACATGTTAACGATTGCTACTATCGGCGCAGCCGCGAGCAGGACTGGCAGTATTGTCACCGGTGCTGGTGTTCTCGGGTGCGCGGCCGCTTGCGATGAAATTGGCACCTTGTTGTCTATCGGCACGTCGAAGCGGCAGATTATCGGGCAGTTCTTGGCGGAGCTCGCGATCATTGCCGCAGTTAGTTCGGTGTTCGCCTTTCGGTGTCGGCCTCGATTGCCTGCATCGCATATTTCTACCGCCCTCACAGCGCAAACGAGCCAAAAGCCAGCGTGTCGAAACAACCGTGATGCATGTCGCGCCGGTAGCGACTCTACCTGCAGGCTTTTTATCTTCGGCTACATGGTCGTCTTGGTATCAGCTATCGCTGCTACCGCGCCAATTATGCGCCAATCACCAAAAGCGAATTTTAGCAACATTAAGTTAGGGAGATAGTATGTCACTACTTACACTACACGATATCGTTTATTCATACCCAGGCGACACTAGCAACGTGTTAAATGGTCGATATCACTTTGAAAAGGCACCTTCTACGCTATCGTTGGTGGTTCTGGGGCTGGTAAGTCGACGCTGCTCGGGCTCTAGCCGGACTCGACACGCCGACTGGCGGGCAGATTTTGTTTGATGATGAAGACATCGCCGAGCAGGGCTATTCGCATCATCGCAAGCACAACATCTCGCTGGTGTTTCAGAATTATAACCTGATCAGTTATCTGACACCGCTAGAAAACTTGAAGCTGGTTAATCCGGCAAGCGACCAACGAAACGCTGCGTGCATCATGGGGGGCTCGACGATGATCCAGCATTAATCGCAACGTCATGCGAAACTGTCTGGCGGTCAGCAACAGCGCGTGGCGATCGCGAGCGCTAGGGTCCTCCGCGCCAATCATTTTGGCGGACGAGCCAACTGGCAACCTGGACGAAGCTACCGCCGCCGATATCATCACTATCCTGCGCCGAGCTGCCCACGAAAAACAACAAATGTGTCATCGTCGTCACCCACAGCAAACAGCTCGCTAAAGAGGCGGATGTGGTGCTAATGCTCAAAGATAAATTGCTTCGGCCCAGCAAAGAACAGTAAAAGGCGTCGTTAGGGATTTAGTCGTGGTACAGATAGTGTCGCAATCTGTTAGGCAAAGCAGGCGCGAGCATGTCGTAGGCGTCGCCAGTCAGGGCAATTGACAGCTGGTCGCGCGGCTGACGCTTGGATAATTTCGTCATACCAAAGAGCTCTGGGCTCACGTGTCCACCGGGAATATTATCGAGTCGGCCAAACCAGCGGTCAGGCGAATAGTGTACTCATTATGCGCGTGGGCAATATCGACGTAAGATCGTTGAGCAGCGGAATGAGTGTCTTGTTGCCAAAAAGTCGCCCGCTGCTCACGCGAGAAACGCGCATGTTGCTGCGCGGCAGTGGCACTGCAAGATTTTTGTCCATCGCCTGTCCAGCCAATCAGCTCGCCACCATAATGCTGCACGGCAGTGAGTGCTTGGATACCAAACTGAACGATGAATGAGCGCAGCTTCCATTATCACGCGCCATCTCCCTTGGTTGAATGCGACACATCCCACATAGCAAGCGACGTGTGGTCGTCGTGGGTGATGACGGCGATAGCATATCGGCAACTGACTGAGTAGGGCATGATGCCCGCGCCAATGCTTGCAGCGCTGTGATGCCAACACTGAGAGCAGTTTTGACGCTGTCATATCGCCATAGTGTTTCCAGTTCGCTTAGCTGACGTTTGGTTGGCGTATGGTCTTTTTGTAAAAGCAGCTTGCAAGACGGCGTGTTGGTCGGGCAGTGGCAAGTTGAGAACGCGATGATCAGGATTCATCGCACTATCAGCCAGCGTGATGTTATCCTGGTTTTCCTCAATAACACGTCCAGCAACTGACGACCCATCAACGCGGTGCCCTGTGATATGTGTTTCTTGAAAAATCAAATCGGTCATCAGCCGGAACGTGCGGTGAACACGCAGTAGCAACTGCCCCAATCGAATCAGGATTGCATCCATCATGCACGAAGACGGTGGCTGCGTCTGGCCACGTATCGGCCATGGTGCGTGCTGCAGAAAATCACCGACCGTTTGCACGAGTGCTTGCTGGTAGTCATGCGCTGCTTTGGCGTGCGAAGTTTCGTGATGCATTGGTTATATTATGCCAGTCATATGGTGGAATAGGGTATGATTAAAGGACGCCTGGCTCACGACTGGTGCTTCTTCATATATTTCGCGGTCTCCCTCCCAGAGTGGGTTATCCTTGTATGGTACGCCATCGTGCGCCCAATACCACCAAAAGTATCCACCAATGTAGCGTGGAGTGTACCGCGGCATGGCATAATAATGCCGAAACAACTGTAGTTTACGCGCCATCGGGGCATGCTCGCTTGGTGTGCCGCACTCGCCAATGCCAAGCTTAGCTCCGGGAAGAGCGTCTCAAGCTCAGCAAAGACCTGCCGCCGGTTGGGCTGGTAGCCATCGTTGTCATCGTCGTAGTAGCTGACGAGGACATAATCGACCTCCCTGCCTCAGATCATCAGGTAGGTACGTTTGTAGCCACTCTTTCATACTCAGCTGCTTTTTGCTTGGTGGAGTAGTAAGGCACAAGCGCCGCCGCAGCACGCTTATCCTTAATGTCATCGGTAGGCACCAGCCACCTTCGCGGCAGTAAGGCGCGGGTCTTCTGATCCACTCTTGGCCATTCATTTCATTGCCAACCTCCCATATCGCGACGCAGTGAGATAAATACTGGTAAGATTCAGCAAAGCGCCGCTGGTAGTGCTCAGTGCCGTAGCTGTGCATATCAGAAGAATCAACGGGCTGGGCATGATATCGGCCACGCGATGAATCGCCTTAAACAGTCCACGGTAACGCTGCGGCGATCTGCTCTTTAGACATAACGATCCGCACTGTTGGCCGAGCAGGCAAACGCTGAAGAGCCTCCACGATATCAGCAAGCCGTCTCGTGCCATCCCAGCTGTCGTCGATTGTCAGGCCATAGAGCATATGTGATGATGCATGATGAGAAGGTGAATGGTTTGTACTGCCTTGCGCGGCAGAGTTTGATGCTGGTGCTAGTCACGCGCAGCGAGCACATACATCAGCACAAAGCAATATAGCAAAACCAGCAATATGAACGTACTTTGGCATATAATAAGCTCCTTACAAGGTAGTATATCAAGGCACAGTTTTATATCAAAAATAGGCGAATTTCGAAATTCGCCTATTTTACCCTGTTTTTCCCTGTTACAGCGGACTCTTTTTCTCTTCTTTTTATATATTTATATATAATAGGAGAGAAATCGATATGGGATATATGGATATAGAGATAGTATAGATATAGGGTAAAGATAGAGAATAGTATGAGTATAGATAAAGATAAGAAGATAGAGAATAGATAAATAAAGAAATATAAAGATAAGGAAATAAAGATAGAAATAGAGAGATATAAAGATAGATAAATAGATAGAAATAGAGTTAGGAATATAGATAGAGAAATGAGAAATATAGATAAATAGTAGAGAGAGAGTTATAGAGATAAAGAGAGATGAATATAAATATAGAAAGAGGTATAGAGTAATAGTTATCGTAACTACGATAAGAAAGTGGCAAATGGAGGAGTGCAGAGCTGCTATAGCTCTGAGATTTAGACTATCGGGAACTTGACTTCCCTAGATTTTGTCAGACTGACCGTTTTACAGTAGGGAGGAGGGAGTAACAACGATGAGTCTCGAAGAAACCGTGCACGATGCACAGATAAAAATATTGCGAGAATTGCTATTCTTGCCAACTGCTCATTTCGCTGCGTTGCAGCGAGCTACTGGCTCGATAGCGACCATGTCAAATTTCACATCAAACGACTAGTTGCCTTGAGGCTACGTAACAAAAACAGCTGACGGCTATATGCTTTTCGATCAAAGGAAAGAATATGCCAATAAGCTGAGACACTGATGCTGGTGTGATTGAGCGTCAGCCAAAGGTAGCAGTATTGCTTTGTTCGAGCGGCAGCACCATGGTGAGAAGCAATACCTTCTGCGGCAGCGACTCAAGCATCCATACTATGGTTTTTGGGGTGCGCCAACTGGCAAAAGTACGTTGGGCGGAGTCTGTTGTTGAAGCGGCAGCACGTGAGCTTGCTGAAGAGACTGGGACTGCGCGGTACTTTTGTGCACCGCGGTGTCTCATCACGAGCGGGTTCGTCACAGCCAAACAAATGAAATCGTTGAGGACAAACTATTTCATCTGATGTTTTGCGATACCGTCTCGGGCACGATGGTCAAAGAATTTGAAGGTGGTAAAAATGCCTGGCGCACGCGTGAAGAGATGGAGAGTGAACCAAAGAAATATAAAAGCCATGCGCGAGATGGCGGCATGTGATGATGGACACGGTGAACTAACAGAAGTGATATATGAATATGACGCAACAGAATTTTTGAGCCACCTCCGGGCAGTGCTTTGCGGCTCCTACACGCGTGACAGAGACGGACTTTTGCGGGCCTATGATGAGCTTATTGCAACTAGCTGCCAGGTTTTATCGCCACGACGGATGCTGTTTGATAATAATGCAGCATTTGTGCGAGACGCTGCAGAGCAAGGGTATATCGCCACAAGCGATCGAAGACTGGCATTTATCAGCAATTCGTCAAGCGGATTTTGTAATGCTTCATGCTCCAGATGGCTATGTTGGGGCTGAGCGCAGCAATGGAAGTGGCTTTGCTACGGCCCAAGACTGGTCCAGTTTTTCACGCACAGCACCGCAAGACATTGCCTTACGTGGGTTGGTGAAGGTTGATACCGAGGGTGTATGATGCCCTACGAGCAGGCACTCTCGAAGAATGAGTCAGGGTAATCGTGCAGAATAAGAACGTATACCATGTTTGCATGTTATATCAGTAATGAAGTGGTATAATCATACGCATGAAGAAGCATATGATATCATAACCATATTCCTGATTTTTGTCTCTTCGGCTTCGGCTTTGCTGCTTTAGCAGTAGCGTGGACGTGGCCAGGGACAGTAGTGATTGCCAGCGAATGGTGGCTGGTAGGTGCTGCTTCACTGTTGCGTCTGTGTTTATAATGCATGCAACGATGCGCGCTTGCGCCGAGCTGCAACCTCAACCAACCCGCTCGATGAGCCAAGCGAGCTGCTCACCACGCGTTCATTTCTCGCGCAATCCACTTTATCTTGCATATATCTTGGCGGGTACTTGGTTGCGCGTTGGTGAGCGGCTCATGGCTGGCGCTGCGTGCCCAGTGGTGTGCTTTTGGCGTGCTAAACTGGGCTCATTATTCCGATCGAAGAGCACGCCATCCATCACGTCTTTGACGAGCGCTGCTGAGTGGTACTGCCGACGGGTGCGGCGCTGGCTTGCAGTGCCTATGGCGCAAGCACATGAAACCTATGCGCTTTATGACAATACGGCGAGCAGTTTTGGCCATATATTTTTGCGGCGATATCTGGCATTGTTGTGGCAGGAACGGCTTTTGCCCACATTGGCCTCTGCAGCTACCAGTATTTTTGCATTGGCATTGCTATTTATAGCAGTGCGACGACTGTCGGCGTCCATCTTTATGGCGTTGGTGCTTGTTTCTTGCTGGCATGGCTCTTACCAACGACCTATTGGTATTACTACATTATGTCGCCCGGCGTGGCATTTGGTGCAAGTGTTGGATGGGCGCTTTTGCAGGCTAACTCTGTTTTGGATTATAGCCTGCGTCGGTATATTCGGACATACGGTGCTGTAGTGCTCTTTGTTATTGCATGGTACATTGACGTATATACGAACTCATGCACCAGTGGTAGAGGATTGGTGGATCTCTATCTTGGCTATAGCGTGTGGCGTAATGACAGTATCACTATGTGGAGTGCCTATGGCGGCGAAGCAGTGCTCGAAGCGATTGTATTACTCTGCGGCGTGAGTATAGCGTGGCTAATAGTGCATGCTCGTATGAGCGTATGGATACGTAGAGCTGCGGGCTTGTTGTACTCGTGGCGATAGAAACAGTGTTGTTGTGCATATGCCAGCCAAGCCACTCCCTCCAGTGATTGCACTCCAAAAGATGACACGGCGGCGTTGATATACCCGCTACTAAGGCTGATGGATGACCCCATACATCTGACAAAGCGCGCAATTGCAGCACCAATATCCTCATGCGACAATCGTCTGGCCAGAAAAATTATATCCCACCCGCGCTGCACACAACAATTGCAGCCTTTGCACAAAAAGAATCGATCAATATCGTCTACCATACAACAGAAAAAGACGATACAAGAATATACAAGAAAGTCGTACTGGTAGATCAGTCTGGTCGCAGTATACTGACAAATTACAAAGCGCATCTTGCGCCAGATGAATCAATTGGTACAGCGCGTTATTCACGCGTAATTGCTACGCATAATGCTACGAAAAGTTACGGCACTATATTTGCTGCGACATGTAATTACCCAGATATTGTTGAGCGGCTCATGCGGGAGTGACGTTGCCTATTCACTGGATGATGCTGAGTATGGCTATCTGCAAAAGCAATTTCACGCAGCAGATAGTGTTATTCATGCTAGGCAGGCACAAACAGCTGTTGTTTTGGCGGGTACAGATGGGCCAACCATGATTATTAATAGCAACGGTATCATCGTTGATCGCTTGACGGGAATGCTGCTGGATTCGTTGGATATAGCAAATAAGAGCAGATGCTTTGCGCGGCGTACAATAGCTTGAAGTGAGCCGTATCATCCTTACTGGGTAAACAATCGTTGCATTTGCGCTCATCGTCTTAGCGGGGACAGTCACTGCTTGTCGTTATCATGGCGCACGTCGTGTGGTTGCTTGTCAGTCAGGGGTTATTCTTTGGCCTTGCTATCGCGATTATGTGCGATGGACACCAACCCCTCATAGCCTGGTTCGAGCGGGTGACGATCCCGATACAGCGCAGCTGATTCGCTCGAGTATTACAGTGGTCATCGTACTGTGCGGGCTTATTATGCTTGCCGATATGGCAACCTTCTTGCTGAGTGGCTCACTGGCTACTGCCTGAGTAGCGAGTAAATGCCCATGGTACAATAGAGGTGCTTGGCTGCGCATTATTTTTCGGCACATAAAGTATATGAAACTCCATACACCCTCAGCAAAATGGCATCATGCAAGCGGCTGCTCGTCGCGTGGTATGACGAAATACCACCACAGGCAGCGCACGCTCGCTATGTGTACTGTCTATGGGAGCTAAAGACAACGCAGCCACTGGCGCACAACTTCTACTACACAATTTTTGCCCGATGCGTGCATTGATATTGTTTTTGATCTAGATGACTGCAGCGCTCTCTATCATGACGCCGCGCCAAACCGCTTGGCGGATAGCACTGGGCCGGCGATTTCATTATGTGGGAATACGCCTGCATCCTGGTGTGTATCACGGTGACGTCGATGCAGTCGTTGGCGCAGCGATACCTATTAAGCGGCTGGCCGGCTGGGCTGTCACAGATATTATTGCTGCGTTGCAACAACACAGCTTTACTCAGCAGCAAGACATCCTCGCAACTTGCATCCAACGAATGATTGAATGCTAACCTGGTGCAGGCAGATGACTTTATCATGCAGGTCATCGCTCGGCTTGATGGCCAGCATACGATTACCCAGATCTGCTCAGCAGTTGGGCTGCTCTGAGCGGCATCTGCGGCGGATTGTTCGCCAGCGAACTGGTTTTTCACCTCGAGCACTGCGGACACATTGTCCAGTTTCAGCGGAGCTTACAGAAGATTGGCGAGAGCTCTATGCCGACCAGTCGCACTATATCCATCGTTTTCAGTGGATTACGCAGTACACGCCACAGCGCTACCACAAGACATACCAGGCATAATGTCCGAAATATACAATGAGAGAGTGCTGCCACGCTACTATAATGGCATAATCATCTAACGCAAAGGAACGCATATGCACGCACTATATCCTGTGACAATTACCACAAAGATAACGGAATGTAAGGAGTTCTATTGTCGGCTCTTTGGCTTTGAGGTTGTATTCGAAGCCGATTGGTACGTGCAGCCCCTTGCATAGGCATAGTGGTGTAGAGATCGGCCTGATGCAGCCACACCTTGCCAACCAGCCACAAGATCTCCAAGCGGCATTTAGTGGTCATGGCATTATTTACTCACTTGAGGTTGCTGATGCTGCCAGTGAATATGAGCGGATTAAGAGCTGTGATGTTGCAATCACCCATCCACCACCACTGAGGCATGGGGTCAGACTCACTTTTGTGTGCGTGATCCCAAGCGGTGTAACAGTCGACATCGTCCAGCAAGCAGAAGAGAATACGGGTGATGCACACCTATACCGTTGATGGGCGGGTGCAGCAATTTCCGCAAGCAGGTGGCTGGTATTATGTCGCAGTGCCGCAGAGGTATACAGAGAGTGCTCCAGCCATTGAGCGGTGCGTGGCCCTGAGTGCGGTTCATGCGGTGGTAGGGAGGTGTCGTGGGATACCTCACTACTGCCAATGGGTGATGGCACTCCACTTCATTCCGCTGCCTGCTAAGGTGCGGCGGGTAAACCAGCTCGATGTGGGGAGCTGCGTCAACCTCACGTTTACGATTCGCCGCCCAGCAACGTGACGCTCACCGTGCATCCTTGTATAATAGCACTATGCACACGCTACACCACACCACAGCAAAACCAATGCGCTACGCGCTGCTGCTCCGCGGGCATTAATGTTGGCGGCAAGCATAAGGTGAGTATGGATCGCCTGAAGGCGGACTTGATGGAGCTGGGCTTTTGTAAAGCGTCGTCTCGTATATCAACAGCGGCAATCTGCTTTTGATAGCAGCGAGCCGGAGGAGGCGATCCAGCGCACATGGCGCGCTATTTGCGACGCGACCCATGACTTCCCAGTGCCGTTTATCATCATCAGCGCCGCCACACTCCGGCAAGAGGTGGCTCAGTTACCCAGCTGGTGGCAGGACGATACGGCTCACCGGCGGGATGCGCTGTTCTATCTAGCCAGAGGCGGACAAGGCGGCTGATCGAGGCAGAGGCGGCCACCTGCGGCGAACGATCGCGAGCAGCTCCATTTTGGGCGCACGGCGTTCTTTTATTGTAATCACAATCAGGCCGACTATCTCACATCAAACTACCATAAAAAGCCACTCAAAAGCCCGATTTTATAAGCAGCTCACGATCCGTAATGGCAAAACCTTCCAGAAAATAATTGAGCTGACATTGGAGGACTAATGAATATTCACGCCTATCAACGCTCGCTTGGGCCTATTGCCGACGACAAGGTTTTGCGCTGCAATTTATTGCGTGTGCGATGCCAAGACGCACCAGGGCAGGTCGTGCTTTTGCCGCGCGTGTGTCATCAGCTACATTGAGCTCAAACCCGCCACACCGTCCCATAACTAACAGTGACATTGCTGACGCGTATGCTGGTATGGAGCAGTGGCTTGCTGGCAAGCGAACTACCACGCGGCCCGCAACGCAAGCCAGATTGGCCGCCAGGCGCGCTACAACCAGCCGAGTAGCGGAGCGTTTCTTGCGTACTATGGCGCAGCTCACGGCGAGCCCGTGCAGTGAAATATCACGGGCCGGTGGGCGAGCGTTTGCTATCACCTTTATACCACCATGCACCCAAACGATGAAGCGAGTGCTGACGAACGCATAGCACAGATACAACTTTTGAAAAGCATTAACTAAATTTTTAAATATAGATGTGTATAAGAGGTGCGTTTCGATGCGCGGTAGTATAACCAGCGGCTGGTGAGCAAATGGACCAGCTCCACAACTCAGCTATACTAAAGATATGACAAAATGCGCAATCACAGCCACCCTCTACGAGCACATTTGTGCCGATCCAATGAATGCTCATTTTGCGGCTCGGGGTTGGCCGCCGGTGAGCAGTGCACTGGCGCGCTCTGCGCATCATCATTGTTGGCCAGGCGCCGGGCCGTATTGCTCAGGAGACACGGGAGTGCCGTGAATGATGCCAGTGGCCGCCTTTTGCGGCAGTGGCTTGGCGTGAGCGATGAGCAGTTTTACAACCCCGAGCTCTTTGCGCTTATCCCCAAATGGATTCTTACTACCCCGGCAGGGCGTGCGCGGTGACTTACCGCCACGCAAGCGAGTTTTGCTGCGAAATTGGCACCGCAAAGCTCCGTGCCCAGATGCCAGCGCGGTGCGCCTTAACGATTCTCGTGCGGGTGCTTATGCGCAGAAATACTATCTTGCTCACGGCAGAGAAGAATCTGACAGAAACGGTGGCGCATTTTGCGCAGTATTTGCCACGGTATTTTCCGCTGGTACACCCCTCGTCGCATGACTGCATGCGCTGGCGAGCGCGTGTAACCTATGGTTTGAGGGGCAGATGTTATTCCAGTACTGCGATCGTAAAGGCTCAGTTGCTCAAGCACAGGTAATTGCAAGAGCGTGTGAGTACTGTCGGGGTGATGGCTCAGCTGTGTCTCGTATCCGTATAGAACGCGCCACGAATATTATTCGAACAAGATAAAAACGGACACGACAGAGTCGTACAATAGTGTGCAAAACACTTCATCGTGTCCATAAGTATGGTATAACCAAGTGTTGTGAGACGATCCCCAGAAACAACTCTGAACAATGCATATTTTCACATTAGTTGCAGCAGATTTTCGCGTCCGGATGGAAGACGTGGAGATGTCTCCCTAGCGTGGTTTGGCGGGCTCGGTTTGACACGCAGTGACTCGCGCCGTAGGGAGAATGCGATTGGGATGATCATGCGGTGCCGGATTGGTACTATCTATCTGCCGCGGCGACGGCGTGAGGTAATGGCACGGTGCGAGATCTCGGCGCTATTGGTGCGCGCACGACAGGTACAGTGGCAGCATATCGAGATGAGATGAAGATGCGCTGGGTGGATTACTTTGTCCCTTCGGTAGTTTGGCCTCAAGCCATATGGCACTCCACCTAATGTACACTCGAGGTTTGAGCCATTTCTGCAGATCGCTATCTTTAAAGAGGGCAACGGGAGAAAAGAAACTTTACTGGCGTCGCCGGCAGCGCGACACGAAGATTCCACTAGAAAAGCCTTGATCCCTGGCGTGTCGAAACAAGACGCGCCAAACAGCATGTACTATTCCTGGCCCGCTGCTCAGCTTCCGGCGCGTATTATAACGATCGATTACTGGCGTGCGCAAAAGGATGAAGAAACTAACAGGGCTCGAGAACGTTGTTATGCCGAACAGCAAGATCAACCCCGATATCAAAGGAATATCGCGAGCAATACTTGCCTTTCTTGAGCAAGCAGAGAAGGTCAACAGGCGCGACAAAGACTTGGTTTAACTTTGCACTCAAAGCGCCTCTTGGAACGTCTTGAAGAGGAAAGAATGGGCTGTTAAGCTTGCTCAAGGCGAGCACGATGGTTTGTTTCGGCCATTTTACTGGCAAACAGTAGCTTCGCTATATTAGAAATATGAACGCCTTACCCTCCGCTAGCTCAAAACACCCGCAGCGGGGTGTGCGCTCATAAGTCGGCGAGCGGGGTAATTTATGTCGACGGGCGGTGCTGCGCAACCGGTACGGCGGTATTTCAGGATTCGCGTGGACGGGATAATAAAAAACCATGGCGCTGGTAGCGGAGATCCACGATACGGATTGGATCGGACCGAAGCGGGTGGACGCCTTTTCTCGAGGTAGGACGATCAAGCGCTACATGCCGCGCTACAATGTGCTGCGCGATGATAAATCACAAACCTTCGATGCGAATCAGCATGAAGAGCCAGTGGCCAGTAAGTGAGCTTTACGCGCAACCCGGCGGATGGTGCCGACTACTGCGGCCTTCTACAATGGCTTTGCGCTCAAAAAGCCCTGCGCTACCAAGCCAATCTTCCCATACCTGACGCACGAGCGCCGGCCTGGGCAATCAAAGCTGGATGAAGATTTAGGCCTGAGCCCCAAATCAGCGACGGCGGCTCGCAGGCCTACAAAGCCAACCTGCGCCTGATTAGCCATCAAGGCAACCGCGAAGGCAATCGCTGCCAAGCTTGAGCGCGATGAGGGCAGCCGCCGGGCTGCACGAAGATTTGAACGAGCCGCCCAGCTGCGCAACAAGCTGCGCCATGCAGGAGGCTACGGCGCCGGGTGATATTTGGTGATAAAGGAATTCTTGGCTATTAGTAAGGACCCGGGCCCTGGCGGACGACCACGCTGCTGGGGCTCGCAGGTGAAACCAACCCGCATTGAAAGCTACGATATCAGCCACATGGTGGTCGTCAGGTGTTAGCGAGCATGGTGGTGTTTCACCAATGGTGTCAGTGACCGGGCCGGTACCGCAAGTTTAAAGTGAGCGAAAAAACGACACTGGTAACATGCACGACGTCATCTTTCGCCGCCTCGGTGACCGCCGCCATCAAAACTGGGGCACGCCGGAGTCTGCTGCTGATTGACGGTGGCAAGGTCAGCTAAGCGGCAGTGCGGCTCGTGATGCGCGTGGGGTGCATGTGCGATCATCGCGTGCCAAGCGCGAGGAAAATCTTGGTACACAAAAGGCGGCTCGCAGGTGGGGCTGGCGACATTCACCGGCTGCAGGCCGAGCGCCCAGTGGTATCACAGCCTACGGATGGCGTGTCTACGTGATTAACCTCATCCGGGGCGGCGCTGGTGCCTTACTCCAGAATTTGCGGGGTGGCTGGTACTGGCCAGGTGGTCACTTCGCCGCTTGCAGCCATTGACATTACCAAGCTCTTCCAGCGGATCCGTGATGAGTCACATCGCTTTGCCGTGAGCTATCACACCACGCTCCAGCGCAAAGCGGCTGGCAAAAGTGCGCTCGATAGCATCCCTGGCATTGGCTGAGCCAGCAAAAACTGCTGCGGCGGTTGCAGTGTGCGCGGCATTATGCGCGCGGCAAGCAGAGCTGGCGGCGGTCGTGGGGAGGCGCGCGCAGCTGGAGTTCGGCAGGGGCTGCAGTAGATGAGACCTCAGCCAACGACACGGTCAGTGATTCTACATCCCCCTTACGCGTAGCTGCCCGCCAATCAGAACTTATGTACCACCAGCACAGAAGGGAATCTCCTAGATGGTTGCCACGTCGCGTTGTAGCGATGCGTGCTAACTCACTTTGCTTAGAGTGGTACACTGTGTTCGAGAAGGAAACTGAATGTAGCAATGTAACGTGCAACCTCTTTCTGATTCGACAAGACGGGCCTCTTGTACTGTCAATGAATGTCGTCATGGAGCAAACAACCACTTTTTCCCCGTCGAATACAAAGGTAGTCAGAAATGCCAGTCTTAGAGATAACGTCTGAAATTTCAGACCACGGTACGACAAAAATCTGTTCACCATCTCCTCGTCGGCAACGTACGCCAGTATTCAAAGCGGAGAAAGGTAACGAGAGATTGGATACTTGACAACGCGGATACGCGTCGCCGCAACATTGTATTGCTTGGAATGTTCCTTATACCCATTGAGTTTCATCCTTTGTCACGCGTCGCTTAAGCGTCGTCGCAGATCGCCCATATGAATGATTCGCGACTTTGACCCTGTCTCGTCATGGCTCTTGGAGAAACTCAACTTTTTAACTCCAGTGTGAGCGGAGTTGGCGAAATAATTCACCAAACTCCGTGGAACCCACCGCCGGGTCGATTGTCATGTCTTGATAGTTTTGAGGGAGGGTGGTTGAGACCACTAGATGCCGCGCGTCAGCCATGAACACCGTCCATTATACTGCATGGCGCACAGCGAATCGCCTTTGCTGGGTCTTTATACGCGCGGTGTCGATACCGCCGGCAGTGCGGCGTGTGCTCCTCGGTCTGGGCGCGAGGATGGCGCTCGGCTCGCAGAAGGTGAGCGTGATGTCAGTGATTCTTTCGGCTGGCGTATGGCCCGGTGCGGCACGCGTGAGGCAAGGGGATATTTTTCCAGACAGATGCGAAGTCGGCTAGATGGTAGCCAAAAGTCGGTCTGCGGCAGGTCGATCGACGAGCGGATAACGCGCGCGCGCGCTGGCTGGCTGATCATCATCACGTCGGTCAGACCAGCCTGCTCTTCGGCAGAAAGCAAGGCTGTGAAGAATTGGTCAGTAAGCGTCGTGTGCGTGCAGATAAGTGGTGGCAACTTCTGCCCTGACATGCTGCGCACAAGCTTTGGTGCGGGTGGTGTGCGGCGCGAAGACGTTTCGCGCGATGCTGCGCCAGCGAAACCACTAACAACCAAAGGCAGTTAAAGCCAAGCGTCATGGCATACCCAGGGCGCATCGCCATGCGGCTCGCCATTTACCTCAATAGAGAGCGGCTGATGAGTGATGGTGCGATGGTTGGCCTGCAACAATGGTAAAGGATCGCTCGCGCCACTCTTTGCGTGTGAGATCGTTGCACCTACGCTATAGCCAATCAAAAGCTATACACCGCGTTATCAAGCTCAGCCCTCAGCCCCGCATTTACGTCTGCGTACTCGTACCATCACCCGCCGCACCGATGATGTGAGCCATCCGGGAGGGCGATCGGCAAGATCCTTGATGCTGCGTCCTTCGCCCGCAGTGCCGCGCGCGTCGTCATGCGTCGTATGCCAATCGCCCGCTGTATCAAGCCGGTCAAATCACACCGGCTTACCCCGCGATGGCGGGTGCTATAAAGATTCTGGACAATGACAAACGATCACACGCAATACAAAATAAAAACACCCCATGCAACGTGTGGTGCTCCTCATACGTGCGCAGTGAGGGAGTCGAACCCTCGTCTCGTACTTGGGAAAGCATACATAATAGCCGTTATACGATACCCGCACGCTGGCTGTGTAGCACCTTGCAGAGCAAAAAGGCTAACTGTTTCAGTTGCGAAGGCGCAAAAGTAGAACGCGTTTTCCGTGCTTGGTAGATACTACGGTGGATAAGGGCTGACGAGATAATACAGCTTAGAAGAATTGAGACTCGAAGCTCTTGCCTGAGCAGTGGTAGTACACAGGGAAAGAGCAACAGGTGTTGCCTCAGCTCTTTACAGCTCAGCTGGTGAGAGCAGAGGCCTGAAGAGCAGAGATCACTCAGTTCGAGTCTCAGTAGGAGCCACTCAGTAAACACTCTCTTTGAAATAAGAGGTGTTTGCTAATATGGTGTACAACTCACCCACAAACAAGACGTCCGTGGATAGTTGAAGCACCGCGAAATCGCTCCGTCAGTCCGCATCGCTCTCCTGCGCAACGCCTTGCTCTGTTGCAGCTCTGGGTTATGCTCGCGATTGCACCGTGCAGTGCTATTGTGTATGGTGCTGTATACCGCGCCGCGCGCGCCCCATCCAGTCCGGGCAGCTTAGGCAGGCAAAGAGAGGAGTTTCCAACAATAGATACGCCGAAGAAGTTATCGCCTGTCCGCTGAGCGAAGATCATCACGACTCGCTCACCAGCACGTTTGACACTCCCAGCCTGGCACATTCTACATTGTGCGCAGCGAAGCGAGCGGCAAGATTGGTGTGCAAACTTCGTTAGCTGATCGTACCAGCAAGCGGGTGTGCCATTTATCAACCACACACAATGGTGGTTGGCGCACCTGGTGTGCGTAGCCTCGAAACGCACTATCGCACGAGACTGGTCGCCGCTGGCACTCAGCCGATAGTAGCCATACACCCCAGCCAGGCGATGCCGTCCTCTGACGACACAACGAAGCTCGCGTGGTGAGCACGTTAACATCCTCCCGCGCTGCCTTCGCAAGAGCGGTGAAAGCTCACCACCGTTGGTGGCAACGCGCGCAACGCAATCCCGTTAGCGCAATCAGGCGGGCAGCCGTTGGCAAAATTGTGGCTTTGGTGCGGCAGAGTAGGAATGCGTTTTTCTGGTTATCTAATAGATAGTGAGAATTGGGTATAATTTATTTTGCTTCTGCAAGAGGTAGTGCGCAATAGCCGCACGTAATATCCTAGAATAGTGACGGAACGAAGTGCGCAAAACGAATAGTATGCGATTCATAGAAAGGGCTTGAGGTACACGCACTATTCCATATAGTAACTCCAGCAACATGGTTTAGCTCAGTTGTTAGAGCGCTTCCTTGCCATGGAAGAGGCCGGAGTTAGAGTCTAACCGCACCTGGCATCGCAATACAAACCCTCACCCTGAGAAACAGCCCCTGACTGGCCGTCTCAGCTGCGAGGAACCGTCGCCCACCTCCCTGTCGAGGGTGGGCGATTTTCGTCGGCGGCGATCCGTGCCACGGCGCGCAGCCAGTGCGCTGGCCAGCGTCGAACGGCCGATGAGCCGTGCTTCCAGGCGAGACATCGCTGCCGGTGTCCGCTCACAGCGGACAGGGCAGGGCGCTCATCAACTCGACGCGTTGTCTCAGCACCGGCGTCGTCCGGCTCCTGACCAACGCAGCCGCCCAGATCCTTCGCCGCAGATCCGGTGTTACCGCCCGTCGTTTCCGCCTGGCTCCCACCACTGGGCTGCCGTCGCCTACGGCAATCTCTTGCTCATCACAGCAGCCACGCTGTCCATCAGGCTCATCGCAGCGCCTTCACTGCATCGTCGTCCTCAGCTTGCAGCCACCATGTCATCACCACCTTCGCAGGCAGGATGACCCGCCGTCGTCATCCACCGCCGGGGTTGACCAGCTACCCGCTCGAAGAACACCTGGTTCAGCTGCTTCCGCAAGTGATCCGTGCACGCCAGCCAGATACAGCCGACGCGGTCCTCCAGCAGATCGAGGCGCCTGATACATGCGCCCGCACCAGCTCGCATCCGCCCGCGGGCATCGAGCGGCGCTGAACTCCCCGCCAGCTCTCGCCCCAGCCGATCCTGCTCCTCCTGAGAAGTTCCAGCGGCACTGCTCCACCATAGTGAGCCTGCAGCAGCCTGCGCCGCTCATCCCTCTAGGTTCGTCCGCCGCACCGTCAGCGACCGGACGTTCCGATCCTTCTCCCCTCGATCCGCGCCAGCTCCGCCAGCAGATACGCTCAATCTCCTGGCGATCCGCCTCACTCACGTGCAGCCGCCGATACACCTCCTGCATCTGTGCCTCCACCACTTCAATGAGCACCGCCTTGAGGAGCAGTCACGCAGCCGCTGCCGCCTGGCGCAGATGAAGCAGGGGTAGCAGCACGCCCTTGCCATTCTTCGTATTTCTGCACCAGTAGCCGACTACACACTGCCCACACACCACCGTGCTCTTCAGGAAATGGTTATGCATCCTCCCGCTCGCCACTGCGATGAGGGCCCAGTACAACCTGCACCGCCAGCCATCCCTCATCCACCAGCGGCTCGTGCTTGCCCGCATACTCCACGCCCTGGAACTGCACCACACCCTTGTAGTACGGGTGCCGCAGCAGCGTATGCAGGCGCTCTCTGGTGATGGGCCGGGCCTGCCGCTCGGCGTCGCCAGCGCGTCAGCCCAGTCCTGCCAAGTGCTTGGCTGGTTGACTGACCGTCCAGTTGCCAGTGGCGTACTCGAGAAGGCGAGGCGAAGAAGGGAGCGCTGCTGGTCGAGCCTCGACCGTCCAGACCTCCCGACCGTGCTCATCCCGCCCCCATTACGCACATACCCCCAGTGGTGCCTTCCCGGCGTCCACCATTCCTGGCTCTCCCATCGCCCGTGACCTCATTTGGGTTCGGAGTAGAACTCGCGATGCTGCTCCTTGATGCCGTGCAGCAGCATGCCCGCCGAACAGCCGTAACTGA
>BNJT01000434.1_pt1 | contig 90281 bp, 124 predicted proteins | sample 8540491 | NCBI WGS metagenome assembly BNJT01 (sample SAMD00202455, study PRJDB9452) | human saliva metagenome | host: Homo sapiens | reverse complement strand
TCTCTCCATATGTTCTGAATTTTATCCTGCAAATATAGTTGTAAAAAAACGTACTCGCATCTCAACAGCAATTTTCTATTTTACATTTCTTCAGCGGGTGCTATCCTATGCAAGATTGTCCTTGCCAAGGTTTTTAGCGCGTTCAAAAATCTTCCTTAGTGAGAATCATCAGTACATAGCTATCGGAGTCAATATCCATGGCTGTCAAAACATGGTCTGTCCATAGAGTATTTACAACTTCGCTCCATTTGTAAATGCCTTCGTTCTCATCTAGACTGGCTTCGTCTATTTCCAAGGTTAAATCTGTATCCAATTTCTTAAGGGCAAAAAAATAAAATCCTCTTTTTCAGTTTTTCCAATCCAGCTCTACTGCCTTTTTTTATACAATAGGACTTCATAAAGGGTATACCATGCTTTTTTTCGATGGCCTCTATCGTTTTGGGCTGTACCTTTTTTTAGAAAAAAATTTTTTTGTATACTTTTCATCCCTTATCAAAAGTTCGGATAATTCAGCAAAGGCGGTCTGTAGCTTTTCATTATCACTTTCTAAAACTTCTGTGTAGGTTTGTCCTTCTGGAAGTAGTGATTTTTTGACAAATAATCGCATCATCTGCACAGTCTCATCGTAGCTTAAATCAGAAATACAATAAGTTTTACCATCAATTTTTTTAGATAGAGATCGACCAAATCGTCACTTCTGCCAACAACAGCCTTCATAGCGGTACACCCTTTTATAGCCTGTGGTGGGCGTATTTCTGTGTACATCATATAACCATCTCGCATGGCTTTAAGTGAGTTATCAATACCCACAATGTGAAAACCATGATGATTGGAAAGAGGGCTTTTTCATGTACCATTCTTCATAGGTGTTAAATAGAATTCTCTGAATGAAATTATAGAAACTCATCATATTCCCCCAATAATCATTTTTTTAGTCCCTAGTACACATTTGCTGGTCATCAAAAATTGGTGGTAGCAAAAAGTACTTATCTTCTATCTTAACTTGAGCATACAGTAAACCGTCTTTGTAGCAGTAGCCTTTAAAGCTCGGATAGCCCTTCAATCGCTTTTAGTACCTCATCAGGCAAAACACTAAAATCATAATCTCTTAATGCCCCTGCACCCACAAAGCGCCTGGTTCGGTAAGCCTTGATTTCTTTTTCATATTTTTTTTACAAAACGCCTCTGGCGCAGTTTCATAAAGTTCAACATCACCATCATCAAGGGCATAATATCGCTCATAACCTGCAATCCATGAAATATGGACACAGAGCAAGTGCTGGTCTATTTCCGGACAAAACCCTATCACAAAGAAAAGTTCTCTGTTGATACTTTGCTTTTCTATGTTTATTTTCTGTAGTAAAACACCCATGTCAATTTTCCTTATGTTAGCCTTGTCGTCTATTAACATTATCGAGGTATAACTGCTCCTGTTCTTCTGTAATCAACTGAGAAGATAACAAGTCCTCACAAAAACGCTCTCCTCTTTCTATTTCTTCAGCACAACCACTCCATAAGGCGAGTTGTATGATAGCAGAATCAAGTTTTTTTCATGACAAGGGCAGTATTGTGCCGTTGTTTGAATCAAGGTCATCAACTCATTTTGTATCTCATCATACCCAGCCATAATTTTTTCTGCCTCTTCTGAGGTATGCCAGTCCATCTTATCCAGTCTATCTGATTTCTGCTGAAGGAGCAGTAAGGCTTTGTCATAGGCGTTTAGGATTGGATTAAATGGTTGAGAAACTGTCATCTTCCCTTCATCAAATGAATCACCTCTTGTATAAACTTGCTCTGCCTTTTTCTTTCTGTACACCCTAATACCTTTTCTAAGGACAAGCACCAGTACAATAAATAATAGATAGCTATATTTAGGTAGTCCATATCTTACAGTTGCCTTTAACTGGACTTCTCCAGAAAGTGCTTGCATTTTTTTCTGGTCGATAAGTTCTCTTAGCCTATCAACATTGATTTGATCGGCATCTGATAATAACTCAGTCAATGCATCTTTATCCGTAATTTCAAACACCGTATCATTGACCAGTTGCTCATTACCTAAACTATCAAAATAATAATATTTCCCATTTTTAATCCAAATAGAGCCAAAAGTACCTAGACCAATATCTTTTTATTTTTTTCCAACCCTCTTTTTGGTCAAAATACACCACTTCTGTATTCTTTTGAATGTAATTTTTTTGCCCATTAGATTTGGTACGACTAAAGGTTTCAAAAGCATTGAGAAAAATACATATTTTCGTCATCACAAAATACCGTGTCGGTTAAATGCTTGATTTTTTTCCTTTAAAAACAGTTCTCCCCTATTTTTTTCTTGTTTCTTGGTTTTTTTGAATTGTAGAAATACACACCATCACGAGCAACAAATATTAAATTATAGCTATGCGCACTATTATTTCCGATAACTTCATAGGGTGCAGATTTTTTTCATCCAACCTATAGGTACCATGAAAAAAACTTCACCATTTTTTTCTATCATATAGGAAATCATCACCTTGACTGACGGAAACAAGAGTCAAGGCTCCTGTATTTTTTTAATTGGCAAAAGCGTATTTTTGATAATACACATTGGTTTGATCACAAAAAAATACTCTCCTGTTTCCGATACTGCCTTTAGGGTCTCTTTATCAGCATTTTCAAGTGCTTTACCCTTATAATAAATCTGTGTGCCATCTGTTGCAAAAAATATCATAGAATTAAATGGTTTAATGGTTTTTTTCTGTGTCCAGTTTTTTTGATAGGGATAAATATAGGCCTGCGGTTTCTTATCCTTAGAAAAAAAGTATATTGTATGATTTGAAACGCTTCCATAAGGACTGAAAGGTCAGGATTTCTCTCTGAAAGCACCGAGCAAAAAAATAACTATTCTTGCCATCACTATAGTAACCCTTGCCAATTGCACGCACTGATTTAGGGTCTAAATCCTTAATTTTCGTATTACCAAAGTAAACATCATGTTTATCCACACCAACATGAGTATCATAATACTCACCAGGATTGAGTAATCTAAATGTACTGAGGTCTGCATCTTCTACGAGGTAATAACCACCACTTGGAATTAGTGCGTAGAGCTTTCCATCATACTCATAAAAATATGCTATTGCCAAATCTTTTTCCCCTCAAATTCAATCGCTGTATAATTATCATCACTATGGAGCATAGTGTAAAAAAAGCATTAGAAATACTGCAAAAAAACAATACTATGCTAGTGATTCTAAGTAATAGCCATTTTTTTCTATTTTCGTCCAAGATTATCTTTCCTTTCCATAATGATTTTTTTATGCTTTAGCTATGAGCTAGCCTTTAGAAGTCAACGGTAAAAATCACTTGAAGCTTTTTCTTTGAGTGCATTTTCATAAAACTCAAGAATCCCTTCACACCATCCCAAAGTATGCTCTAGTCCCTCATCATTTTTATAGGGAAAGTCCTCATCTTGAATCTGCCAAAAATTTTTTTCAATCAGTTCTTGTAAAGGATTTTGGCGAAGATAAGCCACAATTTCACCAACATCTTCATAAGATTTTAAGGTTATCATCTCATCCTCTGTTTTTTTATGAGTATCTCACCACCAAAGATAATATTCGTCGGAACACTATTCTCCTCACACCATACACCATTTCCTAGACAATACTGGATACCTTCCCAAGCCTTGTCTAATTCACAGCTCCGCACACTGCCAAATAACGCCTCTTCTATTTCTTCCAACATATAGTCATACCTTTCTTCACTTGGTACTTTGCAAAGCTTTTGAACCGCCTCTTCCTCTAAGGCATACAACATCCCTAATCTTGCCATATTCTCTCTCCTCTAGCCATCCTACTTCAAATCGCACTACTTATGCCAGCTCTACATCTAAAAATCTGAATCGCCTTGCCTTTCTCATCCACAAAAAAAGCGCAATATAGTCAATACCATCTCGCTTAACCTGTTTCCAAGGGATGGAGTCTCCATTTACCAAGGTTACCATATCACGCTCATCTATATCAAAACTATCTTTTTCATCCTCATAGTCAATACTGTAGCCGAGCGTCAAGAGAAGCTTGGAAACTGGCATTTCATAGGGCTTAAGCGAACGATTTTCTAAGGCTACCAAATCATGTTCATCACAAAACATATTGTTATAACCATGTCGCCCACCATCAAAAAAATAACAAAGTTCTCGCCAGTGTCTCTATCATGTGCCACCACTAGCGCCGGCGCCTCATCACTATCTACAATATAAGGTTGCGCCTCACCTGTTATGGTAAATAGCTCCCCATAGTACCATACTTCAAGCCATTCATTGCCAGTCGTCGAACATAGGCTTATCGTGGCGCTTGCTTCCTCTAGACTAGCCTTGATATGACCCTCTAACCAAGTGGGATATTGCTCTATTTTTCATGTTTTTTTATGCTCCTTATCGTATCATTAATGCCAAGCTATTGAGTTTATCGAGGTGGTTTACTTGATAGCCTCAACCACCTCAAAATATTTTTCAAAATGGCGATAAACCTTCATCTCCTCATCTGAGCCATCATAGAGTACCAAAGTGCGCTTTTCTTTTTTCTCGTTGATAAAGACGAAATGATATTCACCAAAAATATGCCAATAGCCCTCTATCCACTAAAGTCCACAACTCGCCCTCTTTAAGGGTAAATAAGGCTTTTTTGATGCGATACGTTTTGCCAACTTCTAGTGTCATTTCACACCCTCCTATCAAACACACCTTATCAACTACCACTTAATCCAGTCAATCATCACCCTCATAAATGTATTTGCGAAGGATTTTCTTGGTTTTTCTCCACAGGTAGTGGTGCATTTTCTTTACTAAAGTATTCAATACCCACGACCTCTACCACTACTTCATGATTATCTCGGCCTGCTGGAACAATGACAAAATCTCCAACTGCTATACCCTCATCATCTGTTAGATAATAATAATGCTTATAGCCCTCTATCGAAGATAACACTGCAAAAAAATGTAATCCGATTGACGGCGTTTTTGCTTGACCATAAACAAAGGGATCAAAAAAATCTCTCCTCTATCATAAAGATGAACAAAAAGAATCTACTGTTTCTATAAACGCTGAAAAATCATCTGGAAGACCATTTTTATCATAGCTCCCCTCGATGTGATATGTACCCAGAATCCTGGACACATGTTATGAACTAAGCGGAAGACAAGGATGCTAACCTGTATTTTACAGGTGGCATCCATTTTGTTTTTTTCTCTGTATTCTTTCATTGTTGTAATAACTTATGTATTCATCTAATGCTCTTGAAAAAGCTATCAAATGAAAACATATTCTTTCTCACACCCATAGTACATCTCATTCTTTAGTCGACCAAAGAAGGTTTCCATAATGCAATTGTCTATGCAATTACCACGTCTAGACATTGATTGGATAATTCCTCTGTTTTTCAGTTCTTGGCGATAGTACATATGTTGATATTGCCATCCTTGATCTGAATGAAATATTAATCCTGTAAGTGATTTAAACTTCTTAAATGCTTTATCTAGCATTCTCTTGATTTGATTTAGGTTTGGACTCACTGACAAACCATATGAAATAACTTCATTTGTGTACATATCAATTATCGGAGAGAGGTAGCACTTTCCCCACGAAAAACTTAAACTGGGATACATCTGTTGTCCACTTCTGAAGTGGTGCCGTTGCTGTAAAGTCTCTATTTATTATGTTTTGCTACAACTTTACCAACTTCCCCTTGAATGAATGGTATTTTTTTCCTTAGGTCTTTTACCTTGCAATCCAAGTATGTGCATAATGCGTTGTACTCTTTTTGTGATTAACACTATTTCCACGTCTTAAGAGTTCTCTATGCACTCTCCTGACGCCATACCTACCTTTGTGCTGGTTAAATATTTTCTTGATTTCCTCAGTAAGTTCAGCATTTCTAAAACCTATAGTGTCAACTTTACTGATTTCATAGTAGTAAGTTGATTTTGGCATCTTTAAGCCCTTAAGTAGGTGCTTTAATTGGTATCCTTCTTCTCTGAGTTCTTTGATAATCGCTGCTTTTTTTCGCCTTGAGTTGCGCAGCCCATCTTTCTTGCCTCAAGGCGATCCTTTTTTTACTACTTCAATCTCTGCTTTCATTGTCTCAACTTCTGCTCTTAGTCTAATTAACTCTTCGCGTTCTGATTCACTTAAAGGCTTAGGCTCAATAGTTTTCTTTTTTTCATATCAGTTTTATTGCTCTTTCGACCTTTCTGTTTATTTACAAGCCCATTGTAACCTAATTCTTTGTATTTGCGAACCCAAGTATATAACAGTCCATGACTAATACCTACAGAAATAGCAACTGATTTGTTGGATTGTCCTGCTAGAACTCTTGCAACCAATTCATATTTCATCTCAGGGCTCCACACTTTGTTGTTCCCTAAATGCTTTAAGCCATCTGCTCCATTTTGTTCTTCAATGCGAGACCATTCTCGGATCATATGGCGAAAGTTTGTTGTTTTTATTCCTTTTGGTGTTTCAACCCAGATTCCTTGTCGATAAAATTCGATACACTCTAACTTATACTCATGACTATATCGCATAAAAATACCCTCCTTACTGGCTGTCCAGTAAAGAGGGTACATATCAATGATACGTTGTGGTTTTTTCTCGTAGTCTATTGTAATTTTATATTTTTGTATTTCATTTGATGTATCAATCACATCACTGGGATCGCCTTCAATATTGGTGAAGAGGTCTTGTACATCAATCTCTTCTAGTAAACTTTCAATACCGTCCGCAAGCTCATATCTATGAAAAATATTATAGCCTGTCCCAATATTTTTTTGAATATGTTCAAGGGTCGCCGTCGCCCTATCAATCATCAGATGCTCATTATACTCCCATACTGGAGCATCTGATTTGTACCCTTCTACCCTCGTTTTTTGCTCAATCATCCTCATCCTCTGATAATCCAGTGTCAGCCTAGTGATAGCATCTAGCTCGATATGACCATCAAATACATACAAGCCATCTATCCAAACCGTATGACGCACAAGATCTGACAAATCTATCCCTTTATACTCAAAATTGGCACATAGTGCGCCACGAAATCTATAGGTCTTCCCCTCTGTATTGGTCAGCTCCAATATCCAATTACCAGTTTCTAAAGCAAACACTTCATCATAAGGCTTACTAAAAATACGCTGTAAATGCGTCAAATAAACGCTCTAGCGCCATTTTTTTTGAATCTTGAACTTCTTTTTTTCGTGTCGTTTCATAAAAGTTGCTTTTTTTCTGAAACTATAGCCTAAAAAAACCACACCCATCCTTCATGATCAATAATAAGGTGTTGCTTTTCCTCCTCATCTACCCCTACCATAGGTTGCCTAGGAATCTCATCTGATAAAATAGCAAGTTCTTTTAAGGTACCTTGAAAGACAAAAGGATTCTCCCCAGAAAGCACTGCCAGTCGACTAAGTGCCAAGATAAACCACCAGCGATTTTTCTTGTGCCAAAGTCTCTTCTCTAATATACGCTTGATGACTAAAAATACCTGCATTGTGCATAAATCGCAGACCCAAGTAAGGCAATATCTGTGATAGCATCAATGATTTGATCCAAAATCTTATAATCATTGCTTGCTTGACCATATTTTTCAGAAAAGACATGAGCATCCTCCCACTTAAATCCAAGTCTAGCACAATCATTCGCCATAGTGTGATTACCTATCGCTATAGGATTGATGCTTGGATCACGAAACTTATCAGCCCATTTGATGGCAAAATCATGTATTTGCCTTAGTTCAGTCACAGTAATACCCACCCTTTCTAGTCTCATCATCCTTACTTACATACATGAATCTCTTCTGTGATACAGATAATTAATACCATCTAGATAAGAATAAGTCGCTACAAAGAAATCTGCAAGCTTTTATCTCAATAGCTTAGCCTATCTATTCTTGTCATAGTATTAAAAAGACAAAAAAGCCTACCGAGGATTTCTCCCCAATAGACTTAGAATAATAAACACCTATGTTTTAATGCTTAATTTGATAGATAGGATATGACATAATGCATCTGCTCCGGAACAGGGAAATTGATTGCTTGCAGTTCAAATTCTCCACCTAATCCATCACTCATTGCCGTCTGATGAAAAATGTGCTAAGGCGATACCAAGATCCAAGTGTTTTATCTTTTTTTCATATCATCGCCTATACTGCTCTTGTAATGACAAAAAGAAATGATAATACTTGCCTTCCTTAACAACTGCCCAAGGTTGAGCATTGGTTGCACTAGGGGCTAATCTCAGCATTTCAAGCGCCAGCTCATACTCTCCGGCATCTGCTTGAGTCATTGGTTTGGTAAAATCTTGCAGATAAAAACAACTGATCCCATGCTTTTCTTTTCTTTGACCCAAGACCAACTCTTGTCACTTTTTTTCAAGAAGTGAGCGTTTTTTTTAGATGGATAACCAATGGGACAAATGCATGGAAATAAGTCATCCTCACGTATTTCCATGGCATCTTCAAAAATTTTTTTCTGCTAAATGTCGCTGCTAGCCATACGGTGCCTATCCCCATATCAGTAGCATACAATACTAAATTTTTCAAATTGATAGCCCACTGCCTCCATAGCAAAGGGCTCATCTTTTTACAGTCACTGCCAGAAAGTCTTTGGCACCTTTAATGGTACCATAGGTGCCAAGTTTGACATTGTCTGCACCAGAATTTTTGCTGATATACTGCACCCTAACATTGACATCAAATGGATTGGTTAGACCATTATTAAAATCCATGAGTTTATTTTTTTATCTTCTACCGTTAATGCCTTTTTCCTCAAAACTGCGTACACTAACACGTTTTTTTTATCGCTTCTTTTACCTCAAAAGGCAATTGACTAACTGCTTGAAATGCCATCTTTATCCTTTCCTCAAATCAATACTTGACTATAGTTTCACTTATTTATTTTCTTATATTGTAATAATGGTTTTACCTTTAGAGCGTCCATTGGCAACCTTATCTAAGGCATGATTAACTTCTTCAAAGGTGTAAACAGTATCTATCGATGGTTTTGATTTGTAAGGTTTCAAAAAAATATCAGCAACTTCCTGTAGCTGTTTTCCATTTGATTCTACAAAGATAAAATCATAAGAAACGCCATACTGACTTGCCAACTGATCAAACTTACGCCCAGCAAACCCTAGTACAAACTGTTTCCATTTTGGTAAGTTCATTCTCTTGGCAAAGGCACCATTTGGCATTGCCCTTAAAGAAACCAGCTTGCCTCCTTTTTTTAAGAATTTTCATTTGTTTTTCAGTTTCATTGCCGCCAAGCGTATCAAGTACGTAATCCACATCCGCTAATACTTTGGTATAATCCTCTGTTTTATAATCAATAAATTGACTTGCGCCAAGATCTAAAAACCCTATCTTTGTTTTCTGCACTTCCATTTGTAATCACCTTAAGCCCTCTTGCTTTAGCAATAGGAATTGCCATCGCACCAACACTACCTGTTCCACCAGAAATAAAGATTGTCTTACCACTTTCTGCCTTCATTAACTCAAGGGCTTGCATGATGGTAAGCGCTGTTAGTGGTACGGCTGCCGCTTCTATATCCGAAAGATAGTCCGGTACCTTAGCAAGTGCATTTTCATCTACAGCTACATATTCTGCAAAAGCACCTATTTTTATCCAACAGTAGTCTTGCAAAAAAACACGATCATTTACCTTAAACTTTGAAACAACATCCCCAACTTTTTTTCAACAATGCCTACAAACTCATTACCAGCAACAAGAGGTAATTGGTATGGCACAATTATTTTCACTTCACCACGAGAAATCATATTATCCAGTGGATTCACCCCTGCTGCTCGTACACGTATAAGGACATCATTTTTTTCCCACTGTTGGTCGTTCTATGTTAGCCATTTTTACTGAAATATTGTTTTTTTATTATATTGTTCTACTTGTGCGGCTCTCATATTTTTTTCTCCTAATTCTTCTTTTTGGTTATGAAGCTTGTACATATCTTCAATTAAAGACTGAAGTGTCTTATGCTTTTAAATTTAAAAATCAACTGTCTCTCTGACGCTTCAAATATTGGTTGCAAAGCTTTTTTTAATATTCTCTCCTACAGGGCATTCTTGATTTGCTGTGTTATGAATATGAAGTAATTCTTTTTCTGGATAGATAGAAAAATACACTTTATCTAAAGTCAACTCATTGGCTTTTACCTTTAGCACCATTCCTTTTTTGCCTTGTTGACTCTCAATCATATCAGCCTCTTTTTAACAAAGTAATAATTTTTTTCTAATGTGACTGGCATTGGTTCCCACACTTGTGGCTAAAAAGTTCTGAGGTCACCACACCAGTTGCTTCTGCGATATATACTAAAATATGAAGTGCAATTGAAAATTTTGTGTCCATAATCAATCTCCTATCAAGACTATAGTGGTATTATAACATGTACTTGTATCAAACACAAGTACATGTATGTTTTCAATAAAAAAACTGAAGCCCAATCCCACTCAGGAACTGCCTTCAGTTTTTTTGAATAATTTAATACTGCTATTTGCTCATCGTCTTTATTTTTTTAGTTTATAAACGTTATACCTCATCTTCTTCTAACACTCTAAAATTATCAATATGATAGCCAAAATAGCATTTTCCTGATTGACCGATAAAAATACCATGCTCTGGCATATTAGAAATTTTACCTAGATAAATCATGGGCAAATCATCAGAAAAAAAGGATAGTCCACTGCTACTTCATCTTTTAGGGTGACCAAAAGCTTTTTTTCTTGTATCATCGTTGTCTCCATTTTGTACAAGCTAATAAACCTCATAAATCAGCTCGCCATCTCCTTGAAATTTATCATCAAATTTTACCAAAACATATAAGTCTCCCGCAGGTGACTCTCCTACATGATAGCCTAGCGCAAAGGCGCCATAACAGTCACTCTTATCAAAGATCACATCTGTAAGTGCTAATTTTTGGCGATCATCACCACAACATTGTGCTTGGATAAGATGCTTTGCCCTTTGGTTTAATTTATTGATTTCGCTTGCTAGTTTCTTCATGAAACTATCTGACATACTATTAATTTCTTCCTCGCCATATCCAGTGAAAGAAAAAAATGTAAATCCTTTTCAAATTGATGACTGACAAAATAACTGCCTCCGATAGTATCTGTCCAATTTTCTCCATGCCACAAGGCAAGTAAGGCTTCCTTTGTCATCACTACACCTACCTAGGCTCTATTTTTGCATCACTTTGTATAATCGTAATAATATACCTTTACTCTTTTTTTCTTAACTGTCTTCTCATGTCAATAATCTCATCTTTTTACTCTCTTGGATTGTCCTACGAAGAAAGCTTTATTTCTACCCTCTATCATCTCTAATTCGATATGGTACCGATCACCATTAGAATTTCTACCATTTATCAAATGAATGTTCACTTGATCAATATTTTTTTCAAGAGAATCTTTCGCTTGCCAGGCACAATACCACTATGAATGTAGAAAAAAACCATCTTTAATTTCATAGGGGTGACCAAAAAAACGACCACCACTTTGAAGTGTAATCGACAGCCTACGACAAAAAAATTAGCATTGTTATTACTGCAATAATACCCATAGGTATGTATATAACGTCATAAGCGAGTATATCTTCCATCCCTACTAAGAAATAATGTAACATTATTTTTTTACCACCTAAAAATCTACAATAATTTTTGTTTAAAAATCAGATTCTTTTTCTAGCCTATAAACGTATGTTTATAACTCTAATTTCAAAGACTCTCCTTCTAAGTAGACAGCTTTTTGAGACTGTTATTTTTAATCTTCTCCTCCTCGCTAAAAACCAATGGTTTCACCATCACTTAGAATGACATCTTCACTTAAAAATATAGTCTAGGATTGAGAGGAGAAAGTCATATAGCTCACTAGCAGCCTTAGCCGAATTTATAATTTCTATCTCAGCTTTACCAAATTCTTTTCATCCCATAAGTATAGAGGTTTCGCTTCTCACCATCATTTACAATGCCTATATAGACCCAAAGTGAAATTGGTAAGCTATCCTCTTTCATCAATTCTGCAAAATTAATATAAAGATTTTTTTAGGTAGTAGCAAGGTGGCAGCACCTTGGTAAATACCTATAGCATTTTCACTGGTGCGCAAAAATAGAGGCATTGACCTTAGAAAGTATCGAATAGCTTTTTTTAAAGGTTTCTCACTGCCAGACAGCACGGAAACGATAGCGTGCATGGTATGTGCCTCCACCTCTTGGGCTACCCCATCCCATAGATAAGCATAATCATACAAAGGCTCAAGCTCCTCAGCAGGTATTGGCAAGGGCATCAGCGCCAAAGCCACAAGCTCACCGTCGATGACAAAGGTCGCTGTTGCACTATCTCCCTCTATAGCTTTGACCTCAAGTCCCCAATATGACTTTTAAATCCTCTATAACATCACTCAAGACATAGGCTTGCTCACCTTTAAATAACGGCATAGATAAAAATCACATTGCCCTTGTGTGCTGTCTTTTCTGATTTCTTGCCAATTAAATTTTTTTAAAAAATCCCATCTTGCTCTCCTTTTCTATCGTACAATACTTTGTCTTGAATTTTTATCTATACTTTGGTTATAAATTCTAATCTATGCGATTATTAAGAGGGATTAGTCACTCTATCAATCAAGATTTTTCATCTCTATTGCCCTTTTTCATCAAAAGTTCTTTTTTTAGTGCTTTTTCAGTAGCTATTATAATTACCACAAAACTCATCATTTGCACTAGCGTCACAACCAGTCCCATCCATCCAATGATTGTAGTGGATTGGTTGATAAAAAATGGCATAATCACAAACGACAACATCAGTGAAGGGAAAAAACATATATAAGGAGAGTTTTTGCACAATAGTTTTGTGAAAAAAATCCCATGTCTCTTGATCTTTCATGGATAATGTTGTTCTGTATCCACTTGTCGTATTAATTTCTTTTAAATTTAGGACAGATATACCACATTAATAGTAGTGTAAAAGGTATTAATAAAGTTACTAGAAACACATCTAGCCAAAATCCCATAAGCGACACCTCTATAAATCTTTGTCAACTATCCATCAAATCGCTTGACTACTTTTTTACTATATTACAGTATAAAACTAGCACTCTAACAACACTAACATATCTTGATAGCTTCAAAAATTTTCCCCATCCTTAACTTTCTCATTCTTTTACCTTATTCTTTCGCCTAATTATAACCTATTTTTAGGCGATTATTTTGTTACTATGTTCAAGCACACCATTCTCTTTTTAATGATGGCTACCTAATAGAGCTTTCCCTTACTTGCTTGAAATTTTTGGGATTGTATCAAAGGCAGTTTTACCACTCACCTGAACCAAGGTACTCAAAGCGCCCATCAATTCATTTCTTTTTTCTTTTGGGAGCTTGACCAAGCCCTTTAACATAATTCTAGTGTTCTTAAATAAGCTCTCACTAAACTCCTCAAAAGTTTCTGCTTCTGTCTCTTCAATCATCGAAAAACACCGTTGATACTACTGATTGTCTTGTTTCATCATCAATTTTTTTCTAGCCAAGAGCCTAATGACACTTTGACAAAATTGCTAAAGGCATCCAATTCATCGACTACAAACTTATCTTTTGTCACTTCCCAAGTCATGGCATCATGCTGAAATAGACCACTTGCATTGCTTTTGATGATTTTCTCTTCACCATTATTGGAAAGCAATTGACCTATGATTGAAGTTTGTGGCATGATATTGCATATTTTTGGCACAATCTCTTGATATTCTCTAGAATTTATGATGTCTTCTCTAAAGCCTGGGCCATCATTATTGTAGACTTTGGTAATACGCGCTTTTTACAATCTCATCACAAAAAGGCTGAGGGCATATATCGCAAAATTGCCACCTTTGGAATGTCCACCTATGATTAAGTCCCCTTCTAAAAGATTTGACACATGATTTAAGTAGTCCACCGCTTCTTTAGAGCCTTCTGTTTCTGGCATGAAACTCATGAGAAAATCCTCTTTCCAGCCTGTTATCGTACTATCTGTGCCACGAAAAGAAATGTAATTGGTGCCATCAGGTAGGACAAAGGTCACTGCTGCAAACTGTTTGATTTTTTCTTTATCAAGGTCATCTGTATAATGTACAATCCTCGTATCTTTGAAACGTTCCCCCAAAACCATTTCCTCAAGGAGTAAGGGTATCCTTTTTAAAAATTGCCTACTTTCCCTTATTTCTTCGAAAGAATATTTTTTACAAAAACGCTCAAAAACTTCTTCAAGTGTATAGGTTGTATTTTGCTTAGAAAACAATTCCCCAAAAATCCATATAGGATAAACACGACAATATCACGTTATCAATATCATTAAATGATGCCACTGAGAAAGTGACATCATTTCTCCATTTCAAATAATCCAATAAGACCATATTAGTTCACCCTTTTAAATCATGCCTTACCTTTGACTATACCCTGTACACTAATTCTTCATAATAATGGAAATATTCTACTTTTATGACCTTGTTTATAATGTCTATTTCCAATTTCTTATATTATACTGTTTGATAGAATAACACAAATGATATAGACATAATCATCAAAAAAGCTTCTTTATCTCTTTTTCTTATTAGTACAACCAAAAATAAAAAGCTTATCCACTCTACCCATACATTACAATGGTAGCTATGTAATAAGCTTTTTTATACCTAAGCGACTTGATACAAGTCAGGCGTTATTTTGTTAATTCTTTAGCTTCAATGATTTTTCCAACAATCATATAATGCGCTTCCCAAGCATCTTCTGTGCCATCTGGGGTAACATTGGGATATTTTTTTGGCTGCCCTGCATAATATGCTTTTTATCTCATCTGCCAAATCATCCTTGCTAAATTGGTGCATATATAATTTATGACAAAGAAATGTTAACTTTGCTTCCTCATAAGTCACACCTTCGCCCAGAGCAACTGGTGTTAATTTCGCACCAAGTGCTTTATTTTCCTCACGCCCTGAGTGGGAACCCATATACCCTAATGCGCCTTTATAGTCCTTGTCATAGAAGCTAACCGTAAAGGTATCATACTTCTTTAATAATTCACTGGTGTATCGTGCAGGGTGAATATACATCGTTGCAATAAAACCACCTGTCCCTGCATGCGCCCAAATATTTCCAAGACTGCCCCAAGATACTGTACAGGAATTATACTCAGATTCATTTCCAGCCGTCACAAGCGCCCAATCCTTATCAAACATTTCAAATATCTTATAGTCTTTCTCTTTGAAATTTGCCATCTCATTTACCTCCACAAATTCTGATTTCTGTCTTAAAAGCTAAGATATTATTCAATCTAGCAAATGTCATAAGCCAATATATCTCTACTATGCTCCCTACTACAGATGCTACTATAAAAATTATGATTACTATTTTTTTTATCCATAAATGCCCTTGTGCTTGTTCAATAGGAAAAGTACAAACTAACACAATAGAAAGAAACTAAGCTAACAATATTACTATCACCCAAACGAATGTAACAACAATGCTCCATGCACTTATAAACCATTTTTCCAGTAGGGCGATTAATTAAAAATGAACTATGGCATTATATTGATGAGATATAAAAACTATATTGCCAATATATAACTATTTAAGTGTGTAGCGTCCATAAAAAAATAGACCTAAAATAACAATCATAATTATCGGGAGAATTAGACGCCCTATTGAAATTTTCCAGCTCGACAAGCTGGTTTTTAAGCTTTAGTTATCGGAATCCAAAGTTCCATTTTGTAGTCTTTGCTGTGCATATCACCTTCATAGTAATATTCAAAGTCAGGTTTTCCTGAATGAATATAGCCATGCTCAGGGAAGAATACTTCCATTGCATATTTCCACCCGTTATGAATGCACTCCGGAACACTTCCTACTAATTCTACAACTGCATACTCTGCTTCTTCCACTTCCAAAACATCTAAGCCCATACTTGTGGCTTTATCTACATCATTAACGATATAACCAGCCATATAATTTATTGTGCTTGGATTTTCCACATCATGGCAAACGCCCATACTTTGATCGCTTCCCAAACTTGCAAGTTCATCGTGGCTATATTTTTTATATAGCTTATTCCATACACTCGGACATAATGATGAATTGATGCTTTGTTCATTTACCCCTGCAACTGTAAATGCTTGTTTCTTTTGAATTGTAATGTTCATGCTTCTTCCTCCTCTTACACTTAGTGCTAACTGCACTCGTGATACTAATTTGAATGGTTTTCCATTTCTTACCTCAGAAGGAGTAAATCCATGAAAATTTTTAAAAGCTGTTCCAAATGAATCTGATGACTCATATCCAAATTTGAAAGCAACATCAATAATTTTTTCATCCGTATTTCTTAATATAACGGCTGCTTCCGTCAATCTTCTGCTTCTTAAATATTCTGAAAGCGTTGTTTCAGTCAGAATAGAAAACAAGCGACTGAACATTGAATACGAATATCCGGATAACTGAGTTACTTTCTTTTCATCAATTTCATCATCAAGAACTGTTTCAAGATAATCAATCGTATCGTTAAACGACTTGATAATATTCATTTCGATTCCCCCTTTCCTTCAGTCTATTTTAGTATAGAGGAAGATTTCTTTTCTTACCCTACAATATCCGTACAAGTTTTTATAGGTCTCATTTCATAGAAATTTATACCTTGCTAAATTCAACAAATTCTAATTTATAGTATATTTATCACATGTAGTAATCTTTATCTTACTTATCCTAAATAGATATAGCTAGATTATTCCTCTTCATATAGCTTTTTCTTCACTATATTCCTTGCATCTTCTCTATAACACCCCTTAGCTAATGCCATCTCATTTATTCCCTATGCTTTACCTTATTAACGATTAATATAAGGATAGAAATCGTTAAAAAAATAAACCTGTGTAGTTTATAAAAAAATATCTTTATAGGCACTTTTTGCCAGTGGCTCAATAAACTGAGTTAACCAAACGACAAAAAAGGCACACCCTAAAGTCATGATATAGACAACTAGCGTCCTAAGCATGACATTTTTAATTGGAAGATGTTTCGCCAGTTCATAGACAAGCACACCAATAAGGACAATCAAGGCTCTTGTGATTTCATGCCAATTGCCACTTGGATCATCTCTTATTCCTAAAAAAACAAATAAATGACACTACTAACAATCGTTGTGATGGTATAAATGATGCTATAGATAATTATGCTTTCTTTTTAGCCAATTTTCCTATTGTTTTTCTCCATATCATTTCCTCCATAAAGCTTCATGTCCAAATCCTACTAAAAAAATCCTTTAATTCATCAAATAAATTCAACAGTTTTTTTCTTTATCAACATCAAAAATCATCTGGTATCAAGACTAATATTTCATCAAAGAGCCATATAAATAGTGTCTCGCTCAACCGTATAAATAAAAACAGTGACGTTTATCCATCTTATTGAAACCTTCCGTATACACCCTTACCAAAGCTTCCACACCTTGCATAAGGTCATGACTTGAATCTTCTACCAGTTTGACTATCCCTGCTCTAGTCTTTCGATACAAGGTTGCTGCTTTCTTGGCATTCGCTGCTGAAATGCCCTCCTGCCCATCCCATGAGCGAAATGGATTATCCAAGTTTTTGTGCGAGCCATTCGTTTTTTTCTCGGCTTTTGTAATCCAAAGATCAAGACCTTCTGCCTTACGCTTTTTATAAAAGTTTCTTGGTGATTTTAGCAGCGTCTTCGGGCAAGCTATTCATCCAAAGCATACGCAATTTTGGTAAACTTTCAGGCTTTGGAATAGCCTCTGCCGTAAAAGCCAAACAAATCCACCGTTGTAAAAAACTTCTAGGTTGTTAAACTCTGCCAACTTCTCAAACTGAACAAGGTTGCCCGGTTTGCCCCATAGTCTCAATTCCCTAAGCTTTGGATAAGACTCAAAAAAACTTCAGCGAGATCAAGTGCTGTTACACGCATAAAAATGTAATCTGCCCAAATCATCCAAGCCTTGTAACTGAGGGATAGAGCTATCCGTTTGTAAAAAGCAAGATGTCTCCACCATCACGTGCCTGTATTTTTGCAATCTTCCTTGACCTCACCTAATAAAAATCAGTTTCTCTAAATCATCATTTAAGATAACTTCCTCTACACCTGTCATATCAAGAGAAAGTCTAAGCAGAGAAGTATGGGAAAAAAATCCAATTTTGTCTGCCCATGGTTCTCAAGAACCATCTCTGTGATAAAAAGGCGTAGACTCCAAATAGTCATATAAATTTTTTTGTGCCATTTTTTTAATGTCAAGTTTGATAAGCAGGGAAACACCTTTAGTGCAAGGGCATCTTCAAAAGGTGTCCACTCATCGTTTAAATTATGTTTGGAGAGTCTACATTGCTCTCCTTCAAACATGACCTTTTCCTCGCTAACATCCGCCGCCTTAAATGCCTCTCTTTGGGATGCAGGTATTGTCTGCCATTTTAGTTGTCTATAAACGTCATAACCATTGCCCCACGACATAGTATAGGAATTTGTACTTTCAGTGGTTAAGGGCGTAATATTGCCAATAAAAAAATATAATTTAATGGTACATTACTATCAACATTTTTCCAGATGTAGCCCTCCGTTCCAATACATAAAATCCTTATAGAGTGGCTTGACTAAAAGCTAATTCCTCTTCTTTAAGAGGTGCATCTCCCGACCAATCCAAGGAAAGAAGAACAGCCCTCTTCCCTTTATCATCATCTTCTACCTTTGTAATCTGACAAGCTGTATATTGTTTTTAGATAGGAATTATACACACAGTACACATCGCCAGCCTTTGCAATCATATCAAAGTCTCCTTATATTTTATAAAAAAACGCAACGAGCAATATAACTTTTTTTCTTAGAAAGTATTTTTATAATAGTGTACCATATTTCCACGCAATCTTTAAACTTCTTCACCTATACGATATCATTTCAGTCTTTTTGCAATCTGAAAGTAACGCATAAAAATACACCTCAAAAAGTGAGTATAAGCTCTAACTTTTGGAGGTGTATTCACTAAATAATAATTATTTATCATATTTTTCGCTAGCATTCATCAATAAAGCATATAAAAAAATCGTAATATGGCTTTACTTTTGCCAATTTCATCAATTCATCTATCGGAATACGTTTGGGATATTTTCCCTTGGTCAAAAATATCGTTCAGATACTTGTTATCCAAAATCATATCCTCACGAATCAATGCCCAGTTACACCATTTACGATAAAAATACCTTAAAGGTCAAAAAAATTCAAGTATTGGCCCAATCACCGGTGTCGTCAGTCCAAAAAGCTTCTGTATGAGAAAAAAATGACAGCTACTTTCTGTACGCTTTCCTTCAAATGTGATGAAGGCAGTTTTTCTTTGTGCTTTGAAAAGGCAATACGAAAGTGATCGCTGTCTTGTTCACATTCAGTAATATAGCCAGTGACATTATAATCCAGACCACCAACAATTTCTCGAAAGCGAACCTTCATCCCCTTTTTGATAACCACCGTCATACAGTTCGCATTCTGTATGATATGGACTCCATTTCACAAATTCTTCTTCAAAGTTGTTTGCCCATGCTTCCATCCGCTCATAAGGTGCTTTTAATCTCAATCTGTTCGTTTAATATAATCATGAGTTGCCTCCTATGTGCTGTTCTTTTTTTGATTGTAAGCTTTACATTCAATCTTCTCATCAAAAAAATACTGACTGCTTCTGATGGACTCAATGTCATTTTGATTATTCTGATGCCTTAAAATTGTATATCGGTTTCAAGACCTCAATAATCTCCACAGATTCACCTATAACATTAATGATGTCTTCCAAAGACTTATACGCCATAGGCGCTTCGTCCAAGGTTGCTTGAGTTACCGATGTCGTGTATATCCCCTTCATCGTTTCTTGATAGTCCTTCATGGTCAGCGCCTGTTTGGCCTTCATCCTTGACATCACTCGTCCTGCCCCATGTGGCGCTGAATAGTTCCATTCAGAATTACCCTTTCCAACTGCAAGAATACTGCCATCTCGCATATTGATTGGAATCAAGACCTTTTCACCCTCATGAGCTGCGATGGCACCTTTTCTGATAATCATCTCCTTGGTATCAATATAGTTGTGTATGGTATGAAAAGCATCTGTACCATTTATCCCAAGTCTTTTAAGAATGATACTCGCCATAATCTCACGATTTCGTCTGGCAAACTGCTGACATAGTTCTATATCATGAAGATAGTCTTCAAAAGGCTCGCCACTTAAGTCGCATAAATCTTCTGGAATATCAGGCACCTCGTTTTCCTTTTTCTTTTTCAGCTCAGCAAGTGCATCTTCTATCTCAGATTCTCTCCCCTGTGCTTTCAGTCTCTCAATAATGGACTCCCTGGACTCAAAAATACTTACCAATCCCCTTATGCTGATTGATAGCCATTTCTTGGTATAATTCAGCTACCTGTTTTCCCAAGATTTCTGCTTCCACTGTGAATCACAAGGTATTTTGTCCCATCACTTGAAACCTCAACTTCAATAAAATGATTCCCTCCGCCAAGGGTGCCAAGGCTACATTTAAGCCAGTTTACCTTCTTCAGCTGTTTATAACATTTGAGTGACTCAAAATCAAAAAGTTTCTTGTGCCCTATCCCATACCTTCATCCCTGAGGGAATTGCATGGCTGGCTGCATCCAGTCGCTTAAAGTCTATCTCACCCTTACCAAGATTAACCGTATACATCCCACAACCAATATCAACACCTACAATATTAGGGTACAACCCTATCTGCCACTGTCATAGTGGTACCGATAGTACACCCCTTTCCAGCATGAACATCCGGCATAATCCTAACTTTGCTACCAAAGGTAAATTCATAGTCACACATTCTTTTAATTTGTTGTATCGCACCTTCTTCTACCACTGACGCATAACATATAGCTGTATTGACCTTACCTTCTATTTTTTTATCATTGTCTGTTACCTCTTCCTTATCTGTCAATCTTAAGATCATGGCTCCTTTCTCAAAAAAATCCAACTCAGCCACAATCAATTGACCATATCTCTCTCAATTTGTACTATTATGATATAACATATTTAAAAGCTATAAAAAGAAGAGGAGTAGCAAGTATTTTTTTAACCCCATTTTTTTATTGTATTATTCCTGTTTTTTTCACTATACTTAGCATAAATAATGACCCCCATTATGGAGGTAAGCATGACCGACAAATACAAAAATTTATGTTCCTGAAGAAATGAAAGCTCGCCTTATAAATGACGCTGAGTTATTTGATTTTACAAAAAAAGATGAAACGATCAACCTTAATGCCTTCTTAAAAACACTACTGATCAACTATTTTTGATCAATACCGTGAGACAAAGACACAGCTCCTTAACACTATCCTATCTGACCTTAGTGCCTTTTCTTCTATCTCTAATGAAGATGCCAATGCAATAGCAGATAAAAATCATTAATACCTATCTATACCATAGGGAATTTAAACCAGGACGAAATGCTGCTATCACGCTGACTGTCAGTGGTGCCTCTTTGGAGGTTATGCGTACTATCGAAAACAATATGCTCACTCGAGTATCCCTATCTCAGTATATCAACGATTTGTTAAGTTCATATCTATCACTCTCTAGAAAAAGACCGTGAAAAAAATTATCTTTCAAGATACCTTTGATAAGTTGCATTCTGCTATTGGTAAGAATAGTATCATTACTTTTTTTCATTAATCTCTAAACCAGAATTTGTGTTTTACCATTCAACCCTATTTAATTGCTGCTTCAAAAGAAGAACAATTTAATTATCTTCTAGGCATGGACAACGATTCTGGTCTACTTCGCACCTTCCGTATCTCAAGAATTCGTTCCTTATATATCAGTTCAAATAAATTTACACCAGATGAAGGCATCAAGTGCCAATTACAGGAAATCGCCATCAGAAGTCCTCAAGCTGCCTCCAAAAATGTTGAAGCCAAAGTATACTTAACTAATAGGGGCATGAAAAAAATTTTCATGTCATCACCAAAAAAATAGACCTGATATCCTTCGAAAAGATGGCAATATATGGTATTTCAACTGGCCTAAAAAAAGCAACTGGAAAAACTATTTCAAACGCTTTGGAAAAAGATGCCCTTATCCTATCACCAGAAGAATCCCACCAAGCAATGCGGTCATTTTTACAAAAAAAGCATTTGACGCTTATCGTAAAAGCATCAAGGACGACTAAAAAAAGAGCAATGGCTCTTTTTTTAGTCGTCACTTTTAGTGATTCTCATCATTTCATTAGAACCGATGTCTCACACAATCCACCATAAAAGCATACATACTCAGGGGATAAGGATAATTGCATAGCTGGTTTTGGGCTGCCTGACTTGATGCGAGTCATCATTTGGTCAAAGTCTCTTTTGCCCTTTTCCCAATCAGCAATGATTTCTTGCTTTTTCGGCTTCACTCTCATAGTCTTCATCAAGTTTTTGCCTCTGCTATCGCTTTTTTTCAAAGTAGGTTCTATTCTTTTTCTTCGAGTTGAGCAAATAAGGCTTTTTTTCATTTTTTTCAGCCATAAAGCATAAAAAAATAATGTTCCCAATCAGCCGTATAATAGGTGTCAAGCACATTTTCATAGCAACGTATAAAGGTATCGTATTCGTCAAGCAGGTAATACATATCAAAAATTTCATCATCAATAATATCATCAGTATCTAAGGTGTAGCGCTCATCTTGCCCAGGCTTGACCTGTGCTAAATAAGATATGACTTTCTCTTGATTGCCAAGATAGAGTTCACAATAGGCAAGACACAACAATAGTCGCATTCTATTAGGATAAAACTTCAGCAAGTCCAAAAATATTGCTTTGGCACTTTCATAGTCTTTCAGTTCATATAGAGATATGGCGTAGTTGAAAGCACACACATAGTTATTGGCAAGATTCTTTGCCATTTTTAAAAATAGTCCCTGCTTAATGCGCTATTTTTTTTCATCTTTATCAAGTTCATACTCAGCAAAATGATACAAGCCAAGCCCTGTATAGGTCTCTACAAATGGAGAATTTAGGGCTTTGGCCTTAGTCAAACAAGCTAAAGCCTCTTTAGAATAATCATGATAAAAAGCCATATTGGTATACACTCTTGCTTTTTGCCTATCCTCTAAAGTCTCACCATAGCTATCTAAAAAAAGTCTCTAGTAATTTTTGCACAGTTATCCCGACCCTCTCTCAATTCTAGCTCGACAGAAGCCAGTGTACAGATTACATCAACATCTGCTGGAAAAATCTTTTTGCCTTGAGTGTAGATAGCTTTTCATTTTTTCAAGATAGTCTTTTGAAGTCTCAAACTCGCTTAAAAATGGTACTTGGTACTGATTTTCATAGTCCTTTTTTACACTATCCCAATACGCTTTGATATCGTCTAACATTTTTCATTACTATCCTTTCATGCTTATCCTATTGACTCTCCTAAAATAGTCGAGGCTTCATCCCTTTAGCCTGACATAAAAAGCAATACCTCTTCTGCGATTTGAATTTTTTTCGCCTTGCTTAAAAATCACATCTGAATTTATATCTTTGAATTGATTGCTTACTCTTGTACATTTTAGAATAAGCTTTTCAGTATATTCTCGAATATACATGTAATATTGTGTCAAATTATCTTCTATTTGGTCAAAATTTTTGATCACAAAGGCATCATCTTTTCTATAATGACGTATAAATGCCCACAAAGTATCCTCACAAAGTTTAACAATCTCATTGATGTAATAAAAAAATAGTCTGCCTCAGGCAAATCTTGGCGAGGGGAATATTCTTCAGCAAACATAACAATACTGCCTATAAATCTATAAAATCGCTCCTCATCAAACGTATTTTGATTTAACAATTCAAAAATAAAATTTGAGGGATTATTTCTTCTCAATTCAAATTGTAATTGCTTTATCGCCTTTTCCATTTGAAGCAACTCCTCAGCAAGTTATCATTGGCTAGATTAGCATTTTTACTTTATTACAGCATCAATTACATATTCTTCCAGATGTATTTTTTTCCGGATTACACCACCCAGATATATAATCCAACATATCTGCAATCCATTCTTTAGATAAACCCTCTTCTAAGCTGTTGTAATAATAAAAAAATGTGCTATAGGCTTGGTCTTGTGTAATGCCTAAATCATGTATTCTCATTAAAAATAGCATAACCTTGTTTACCAGAGTCATCATAGTTCTCCTCTGTAATAGTAGTTGAAAGTTGTTTTATTTGAGTCAATAATTTTTCAAAATCACTCATTGTGCTCACCTATAAACTTAGATTGTCAAACCTCCGATTTATGCCACAACCTGGATGGAGACTGGACAGCATAGAAACATAGTGGGAAAATTTTTCAAAAAATTAAAAAAAGAAGCCAACACACCGTCTCCACTTAAGGAAAGTTTCGTGGACAGCGATTGGCTTCTTGAAAAAAATATCTCAATGATATTATAACATAGGCTATCAAAAAAATAAATCTAAAAAAAGTAAGCTTAATTTTGTTAATGCACTTTCACTTCAGATAGCTGATTAAGTAGCCTTATCCACCTCTTTTTGTCTGTGTGAGAAAAATGCTTTTGCCCACAAGTATACAAATGGTGTTTTCCATCCTGCCTCGATTTCCACCTCATCGGTGTACTCGGTTTTACCATCAGTAGTTTCTTTAAGAATAATTCGATGATTCCATATGGGACAAAAAGGATCACCTTCATTTGTGTAGATGTTATCTAGGCTAAATTCCTTGAAATTTATCGTATGGACACCAAGTGTAATGAAGCCAAAAAGCTTAACATGGAAAGAAAAAAACTTCTGCCAACTTCCCAAACCAGTTTGGTTTGTCCATCGATGCTTTTTGAATTCTGCATAAGGCTTGGCAATATATACAAGTGTATCAAATCTTTGCAATAATGCAAAAACCTTGCTTCGCGTTGCTGGAAAAAAAGAAGTCTTTTTCACAATCATTTTCATTTATCATTCCTCCTTTTTTTAAAGTAGGTAATCGTCTCGATAAATTCAAAGATTTATCCCTTGTTTTTTTTGACACACCTACTATTTTTTTAATTCTTTTTTTCTTCTGCTTTATCATCATCTTTTTGGCGTCACCAAATAGCCTGACTTTAATAGCTCAAATCATTACTGCATTAGAGACGGAGTGGAGGTTTTTTTGAGGATTTGTATTCCAAAAATTTCCATTGGTAGTATTTATGCTGAAGAAATTACAAAAGAAGAGTATTATATGCAATTAAAAGACTATAAAGATAGCTGAATGTGATATACAAATCGAAGAATATGAACAAAAAGTCGAGATTAGGCGCTTCAGACAGGCTAAAAAGACTATCCAAGGGGTAGTCTTTTTATTATTGCGCTAAAATTTGTTGCTTTGGAGTTGTTTCATCTGTTGCATAAAAAAATCCAAGTTATTTCTGTCTATGATGATACTTGCATTCATTAACTTATTTAGTTTCTTCTCATGCCAACCATAAAAAAATAGGATTCCTAATTTTTTTATACTCAGCTTTAGACAATTAAACGGACGCTTTTTTTAAATTTTATTTGTTCTATATCTTCAAGTTTAAATTTAAAAATGCAATACACTCTGCCCTCTACTACTATAAGTATAATATTTAACAATATTTTTTTCATAAATTTCTAATTTCACGCCATTTATGAAAAGATAATAGCCTATAAACCATACAAGGAGAGGAGTGCTGATCAGTGCTATTGCTATAATAATTTTATCTGAAAAAAACAGTATCGTACCTTATAAGATGATTCAGTACCCACAGAACAATAACAGACAAGAGTACCATGACCAAACAGCCTATCCTATTAAATTTAGCCTTATGAGGATAGGTCAAAAATAAAGCTTGACTTCATCTTGTAAACAATCGCATTCCATAATTTACCCCACCTCATATATCCTTTTTTTATAAACCAAGGCTTTCTAACCAGTTTTTGATGACCTCTATTGATGTATCAGATAAAAAAACGTCATTAGCTCTGAATTATTTTCATCCACTAAAATGACTTCTTTTTCTTTTTGGAAAAAAACGTCCTAAAGCCATAAAAATGAAGCTTGCGTAGTCACCAAGTCTATGATTTGAATTAAAAATATTCTATTACAAACGTGCAACGTTTTCTATCCATTCTTAACGCAAATTGACACGTCTCCGAGTTATTTTTCCCAGCAAATATCATAGGGGCAGTGACTGATACTTAGTCTCTTCAATAGTTGTTTTGGGATACTTTTCTATAATAGCAGTATGAAACTTTCTCCTATCAAAATCGCTATTTTCTGTTTCTCTTAAATGAATCAAAGTCGCTATAGACATACTAAACTCCAATACTCATCAAAAAAATCTCATTTATCAACTTCTTATTTCTGCTTTAGCAATGCGCCATCATTAAAAAAATATCATTATCTCTTTAGGTTTTGTCTCATAAACTCAACCACTCTAACGCTTCCCAATGACTTAAGATTTTCTTTTTACCTTTACATAACGATTTGCTTAATTCTATGCCATGCGGTGTAAAAACAAAGCTCTGAATACCACGCTTTTTAGGTTTGCATATTTTTTTCATTTTTTTCAAATCAATCAAAAATACTAATAATTGGTGAAAATGTATTTGGTGTGACACCTTCCACTAAGATTAAATTGTCTCCTATCAGCAAAAATATCTCTATCATATATCCAAAATGGAAAGCTTTTTCTCCTTGATAATAACAGAATAAAGCCCATCCCCTCTAGGTGGCTCTGTTTTATAGTTTACTTTTTTATACCAAGGCTATGGGTCATTATTTCATTGTTGCACTTAGAGGGTAAATTCAAATCTCTAAAATTAGAACCAACGGATTTTTTCGCTTGTTGTGATAAAAACCCAACGAAAATTTTCGTTCGCCTAGATACCAAGAGTTTTTTTGGAAAAAAAGAGGCGCAGGAATTTTTTCCTTGGGCTTATCTGCCTCTATCCTAAATAAAAAAACCACCTCATTGGGGTGGTAATATGCTATACTGCTTTTTGTCGTCTAACCATTCCTACGACGGTAGGGAGGTGAGAACATGTCCATTTTTATTATAACCTTAGTGCTTACTGTCTTAAGCAATGTAGCCTCCCACTACATCGTCAAGTGGCTTGACAGTAAAAGAGACGACAAAGCCTAAATAAAAAGCGACCAATTGCCGTTGGTCGCTTTTTACATGTCCATATTATAACCTTAATTCCCTACTTCAACTATAGCACTATCCCCCTAACACGTCAAGTCCTACACTGTTAGAGGGGTGAGTCCATAAAATAGGGACTTATAGAGGAGTGAATAAAACGCCCCCTTATTTAGGTGTTTTTCTATATTATTCACAAAAAAATGTGAAAGTAGTGGAGCTACCCTCTATGCTTAGCTATGAGAAATGAGGGCTTATTTTTTTAATATAGTTTTGATACAGCTTTAGTCTAAATGATACAGAAATTTATAGCTTATTTATATGCTATAAAAAAATACTTAAAGCCCTAAAAAGACTAACTGTTAAGCTGTTTTTCAGTATTATAACTGCATAATCATTTTTTTATAATAAGGCTTTTTTTATCGAAAGCGCTTGTAATCTCTTATCTAAATTGCCATACCTATCCTCAGGATAGCCTATTTTCGTAATAGAAACCGCTTTCTTTTTCCATTTTTTTATCTTCTCCACATCTCTCACTTCTGTCAAAAAGAATAAAAAAACTAAACTAGCCTCTAATGCGCTAAGTCACTGCACAAAAATTGCACGATCTAGCTTTCTTCTTTCAATTCAATGCTTTATTTATAAAGACTAATGTATTCTGGTAGTCTTCCTTGTTTCTGATAGTCCAAGAATAGATAAAATAATATCCATAATGCTATAACATCAATACGTTTCTCGTCATTTGTTGTCTTCCAACAATTTGAACAATTCTCAACAACAATCAAACCCTCATCAATATATCGGGGATAATCAACCTCCACTGGAATCTTCTTGGTGATAAGTTTCTTCTTACCACTGGGCATCCTCTTATATTTTTTTCATGTATTTTCGGCTCTAGAAAACAACATCTTTGGATGGTTATGATACCATCATAAATACCTGTCTCATTCCTATATTGTGCTTCATTCAGATCATAACCACCATATTCATAGATAATCGTCTGCTCATCCCACAAGACAAGATTGGCATGTGCGCCTATTCCTATACTCATCTCTCACACCTTAAATCTAGCCCTTCTTAAATTCTTCATATTCCCTTTTTGTTACAAAGAAATTACCTATATCACAATCTCTCTCATCCTCATTTTTTTTGCTGCTATATTATTTGGATGTAATTCTTAAAAATTTTCAAATGGTTTTACAACTCTCCTCTTCTAGGAAATCATAACACAATACCATTTGTCTGACAAAAAAACCACATCTGAACCATAATCAGTTCAGATGTGGTTTTGTAATTATCCCTATTTCTACTGCCAATGGTAGTAGAATAAGGCCTATATATCTGTTTTTAAGATATGCTTTATTTCTTAAATTTTTGCTTTAAAGTCTTCAAACTCCGCTTTTAGTTTGGTTCGCTGTTCTTCAATCTTCTGCTTGTATTCTTCCTTCTTTGCTGCACGTAGTTTGGCACGTGCTTGACGCTCCATTTCCTTCTGTGCTTCAACAGCTTGTTCAACCTCTTCAGCTACATTTGCAGCATCTTCTTCAATAATAGAAACGTCAAACTTGGTTAACATCTTCTGAATAGCGCCCTCGGTTGCTTCCTGTTCAAGAGCAATCAGCACAATCTCTCCATCCACTAACTGCTCTGAAACCTTCTCAATCAGCGACATATTATGAACACTATCCCCCATATCAATTGTGCTACCCAGCAAAGCACCATAACCTCCGCCCAATAACACACCAAGTGGACCACCCAAAAATACCAATCAAGCCACCAACAAGACCACCAATCCAAGTGTCATTCCTAGTTTCAATACCACTGTCAAAAAAACGTCAAGTGCCTTAATCTCATTATTTTCTTTCTTTACTAAAACAGCAGTTGAAACAGTGTAAGAATCTGTAATAGGATTTTGCTTCAACTCCGTCATTGCTTGATAGCCTTCACTTTCTACCTTGAAAACAACTGAAATGATTTTTTTCCATAATACTTCCTCCTATTGTTTGCCAAAAAAAGTATCTTGTTCATCGCCTACACAAATCCGCTATATCCAATTTTTTTAGAACATTTCAATCATTGTCACTTATCGTCCATAAGTGTATGGAAATCAAAAAGGCTCTTCTTTAGATTAGCCTCATTATATATCTCTTTTAAGAGCTTTACAAGTACAATCTTTCATGACAGCTAGTATCTTGATAAATCCCCCTATACAGAGCTATTAAATAAGTCGTTTCACATCATATCCTACTGAAATTCCAAGCAACCTAATTAACAGTGTAAGCTATCATGAAAAGGTAGTCGTAATCGCTACACCAACTACTACAATCCAAAGTATCACTAATATGGTCGCCACTATAGATGCTAATATGGCAATTATGATTACTATTTTTTTGCCCATAAATGCCTTTTTTTGCTTGTTCAATAAGAAAAAGCACTCACTGACACTAGAGTAAGGGGATAGGCTACAAATATTGCTATCACCCAGACGATTTGCTAACAACAGTGTGGTACACACTCACATCCCATAAGTCTAAAAATAAAAATATGATAGTATTGCCACAAGATACACAACGATATTACCAATGTATAAATATTTCAGTGGTTGATGTCTGTGAAAATAAATCATTATCCCTAGGATAATGATCATAATTATTGGAAGAATTAGACGCCCTATAATGTAGCTATCATTTAGCATATGAATTACCTCACCTCTTTCTGACCAAAAATATTTAATCAATACTTAATATTAATTCTACACTTGGAAAAAAATGCAAGTTATCGAACAGATTTATAAAAAAGCCCTTACGTTCAACTCTTTTTATAATTTATCTTTATTTAACGCTATTCTTTTTTTAATTATTACAAGATTCCTCTGTCTAGTAATAAAACATCATCTTATATATCATGTTCCAACTATCCATTCTATACCCTCAACTCTACCATTGAGATAAGTATCTATTTCAACCAAATAAAAAGGCTTATTCTAAGCTACCAATACCTTGACCGGTAGCCCAGAAATAAGCCTTTTATTTTTACACTCTGTTTACTTGTTAGATATAACTTTTTGATAACAGTACCACACTCTCCACATGTGCTGCCTATTTGTTTAGCTGCAAAACCATATTATCAAAAGACTGCCCCAGATGAGTACCGACACCTTTTTTAGGTTTCATTCTTATTCATAGACATGATAATCTGAATTGCCGAAACAATCCTTGAGGCATCTTCTACTGCATTTTTTTATACTTTCTGCTGTTCTTAGAAGCCTTTCCCTCCAAGCATTCTACAAAAATCGTAGGATTATCAAAATTCTTTACTGTAACCTTAACCTGAAGACTGTGACATATCCCAAAAGTCTTCTTAGCACCGACGATACTTCCCACAATTGCGCCTGTTCCACCAAAAGTCAATCCGCCAACAAGTGCTCCCCCAAGACCACCTTTTGTAATAGAATTATTGTTTTCAAAAACTTCATATCCAATAATATCCGAGAAATTATATATCGCCGTATTCCCACTGGCTGCACCAAAATAATTATTCAACCAATCACTAATACTAATTTTTGGAAACTGTACCTTCTGATTTTTCTCATCAATCAACATAAGATTGTTGCCAATGACTTGGGTAGGAATCATTTGTGTACCAGATTCTTGTGTGTAACCATTGGTCTGAGAGCGCTACGCTTAGTGTAGCTTCTGAAGATTTATTCACCTTTTCAATTAGTGCACCTAAAGGCATCTGGCGTATCTGCATCCATGTTTTAAATCCACCAGCCTTCTTAAAGCACTCTAAACATAACCAATCCCCGTATTTCGTTCTTTTAGCCGTCATTAGATTAGCTTTTTCACCACAAACTGAACATTTCATATACATTCCTCATTTCAACTGCTGTTGATACACTTGTAATTGCTTTTAATGCCTCTTCAGTCAACGATAATATAATAACAGACAATAGTAACATTAACCATACATATTGGTGGGATGTGTTGCTTTCACCACCTCCTGTTTTAGGCAATACCTTGTTACTACATTTATTTACTATCCCTGCCATGGTGGCATGCTTCATCTTTTGAGCAGTATATGTCTTGTTATTACTTCTATTTGTATTTGCTCTCCCTGGCTTATTAGTGCCTAGATTATTTGGTACTGATATAGAAAGTTTTGTTGGCATTTCTTTTTGATTAGTAATACTAAAGCCATCTTCCATGCTTCCTCCATACACCACTTGATATTGCTCACCATCAATTAAAATAGTATTGGCAGTATCTCCAACTTCCTTGATAGTGTACTGATGATTTGCTCCACCTAGCGTTGCTGATACTGATAATAGCTCAAAAGTTGCCATCCAGTTGTTTTCCCTGTTTAGCGCTTTCACCCTATAATAATCCACTTTTTTTAGCATTTTTTTAATTAAAAATTTGTAATCTTTCTTAAGAAATTTCAAGTTCTATTTATTACTTTATATTTAATCACTACTTTTTATAAATTATCTTCAAGTACTTTCTTCTATAACTCAGGTTTTTAATAAAAAAATCCAAAAACAAATGCATTGGTCATTTTTACAGGGTAATCAATTCACTTTTTTTGTATCCACCAATCCTTATCACTTCTTCTGTTATGTAGGAAAATACAATCTAACTTTAATTATTTCTTTTTATTTTACATTTGTCACATATGTTATCACAGATTTCTGATAGGGAAGTTTCTCACTATGTGCATCTCAACCTAATAAGCCTTTTTATTTCCATACTTTATTTGCTCAGTAAGGAGCTTTGATAACGCCTCCAATATCAATCTAATCAGAGTATAGCGTCAGCAAATTGATTTTTACTGAACTTATGCATTTACTCTTCCTTTGGCACCGGAATATAAACTTGTTTCAGTGGAATCATCTTTCTGTACTTATCACTTAAATCATCATAATATTTCAAAAATCAGATCAACCAATTCTGTACCATTGATACCACGGATAATCGGCGTGCTATCAAGGTACTTCTGAGCATTCTTTGTGTAATTTGAAAGTGTTATGAAAAGACCATAATCTCCTTCTCTCATTGCACCTTTCAATGACTGAATTGTTGTTTCCTTTACATCTCCATCCTGACTCTTCACCTGTATCAGAATACGAGGGGAAGCTCATCTTTATATGCGGTAATATCTATACCACTATCGCCTCCCTGAGGTGATACAGTTGTTCTATATCCCATTGCACGGAGAAGATCAGCAACAAATCCTTCCAAATCATATCCCTTAAACTGACGACTCAGTTCCTTTAATATAAAGTCTTTTGTGCTCTCAATAATGTCATCTGCTGTTGCGCCAATACTCTCATCCTCAAAAATCAGATAAAGCTTTTTTTCTTAAAAATTCTTATCAAGTGCCCCAAGAAACTCATCAGCATAGTTTTTTTACAGAAAATAAAGTCATCAGTGAACCAATCTCATAAAGAGCTCCCTGTGAAAAAAATCCATTCGAGGAAGGTGCTTAAGCCACTTTTACTTTTTCTTGTCTGCACATACTCAACCTGGTTTGGATCATATATGTATTCGCCATCAACCACACCGATATTTACTTCACGATTACTTTTTGAAGGGAATACAATATAATCTCCAATCTGAACTTCGTGACGAAAGCGGTAAAGTGTTCCTGCTCCATTCGCAATATTTCCTTTCTTGGCATTAGGATAGATCTGCATGTATTTTTCCTTGAAAGCATCTCTATTCGCATCGATGTTGTTCAGATTTCCCATATCAGACCATCCAATTGCAATTACATTATTCTTAAGAAATAAGTTATCGTCCTGAGTATGAATGCCCCAAATTCTTTTTTTCATCATTTGACATAAGCATATTTCCTCCTCTGCGTTTCTCTTTTCAATTACATAAGCTGAACATGCTAGACATCGTAGTCAAGCCACTTCATCATTTGTATAACAATCTTTTTTAGACTCTTGATAAGCCTATTTACATATAAAAGAGAGGTAGCGACCTTCTCAGCAAGTTCAAACCGAGTTATCTATCACTTTGCACATTTATAGGTGTTGAGAGTTGCCTTATTCATCAAATAGAGCAATATTTCTTACTTTTTCATTTTCAGCCCTTCTTTGAACATAGTTGACATGGCATCTCTTCCCTTTTTAGTACCAAGATCATCGATACTCATTTCTCCCTTGAATACCAATTCCATAAGGCCAATATATGCCCTCACCTAAAGCAGCTGTAATCACTCCAGCAGTTCCTGCAGAAATAGCACCACCGATAACACTTCCTGCTCCAGGAATAAACTTCATTATATTAGTGACTACTGTCTTGCCAAGCAACGTAGCACCACCAGCTCCGATAGATGATGAAAGCAGTGCTGTGATAATGCTCTTATTAACATCGAAGCCAAATATTACAGTTATCGAAGCTATCATACCAACTTGGGTAGGAATCAGTAAGGCACAGTCAGAGAACGGAATAGGTGCAGCTCCCTCACCTACCGCCGCAACTGCTGCAGTTGCTACCGCTGCCTGTGCTCTACGCTTTTTTTCTTCTAAACAAGCTATCTGAACATGTTGAAGTGTATCCATCAACCCATCAGGAAGAGCCTGTCCCATAACTTTAATCAAAAACATCAAGTCCATATGACTTTTGCAATACCTAAGTCTTCAATTTCATAATCCTCTGCAAGTACAGGAATAACCTGAACGATATCCAAGTTTTCGTTAAGCAATATTTGTCTCATTTCCTGTGCTTTCTTCTTAGAAAAATGACTGAGTAAGTACAACAACAATAGGAACCTGGGTAATTTGATTATCCATTGAAAGTTCTCTAATCCACTCAATCTCTTCTGGCTCAATTCTATTTGATGCTGTATTTATACAGTACCAAATACAATGAATAGCCTTATTGATATCTTGCGTAGCAAGTCCTTTACTGATGGTGTCCATCACTTCCTTTTTTTAACCTCAACTTGAACTTCTTTTTCCTAGTTCAAAGCCTCTAGTATCATAAATTGCAAGTGGAACACCTTTTTTTTGTAATTTTACGCATATGCGTTGTTACGGGTTTTTCCTGTGCCTGTATCAGCTAAATGCTCTTTAAAAACCGCATTGATCAATGTACTCTTACCAACGCCCGTCTTCCCAGCCACAATAATGTTTAGCGTATTTAAATTCTTAATTTTTATCTGCAATTGCATTTATTGCTTCTTGAGCAATCTTTTTCTGCATCTATACCCACCATTATTCTTTCCCCGTAGCATCATCATTAAATGGTACAATCTCCGGTCCCATGTCATCAAAAATCAAGTTCTTCTGCGTTTAATGATTTTTTTATAGAACTTATCTCCGTATTTTTTTTGATAAGCGGAGGAATAACTATAAAACCTGCAACTGTTAACACACTACTTACTATAAACCAAGTTACCTTGCGACATCCGTTCGTTTTTCTTGTTCATATAATATACCTCCTACTATAGTCCTTGTAATTTTTTTGCGAATTTGTACTAATCATTACTTGTTTTTTTATCTGGTCTATCCATCTGACAAGTTCTAAAATGCTTATATTTTTTTTATTATAGTCCTCCCTATCTCTAACATACTGCGACTTATTTGTATAACAAGCCATGGGGTTGATATTTTTAATCTAGACCTAGTTCTAATCTGTAAAGCTTCTATATTTAATATTCACAACAATAGTATCAATATTTCTATATATTCTCAATGTTTCCCTATCTTTATAGCCCTCAAAAAAACAAAAATCTGAGGACCTAGATTGATATCTCAGTCCTCGGAAAAGCCTTTATTTTAAGCTATTTCTATACTTCTAGCTCTGTACTTTACTCAACATTACCACGCACTCCACATGAAATGAGCGAACACTAAGTATATCACGTAGTTACGTTCGTAAGCGGGAACATATCCACATACTTTTTTTAACGATAGCATAAGGTTATCGTTAAAAGGCAGTACCTAGACAAACTGAAAGTTATCTATGTTTTTTTATGGTTTTGAAAAAAATAGTAAATATACTCCAAATACAAACTTGATTGCTGCATCAATATATGCAACTAACACCAATGAAATATCAGTAAAAAAATATAAGCTACAGCAATATTTATAGTACAAATAATCCCCAAATATATCATTGATTTTCCATGCACAAAAATAATACGGAAAAATGCAAAGCTGTCGCCATTAGTGCACCCAGCCAAATTAATCGCCAATCCTCAGTTGCAAAAAAAGGTCCCCCTAAGAAAAACCATTAACACGAATAATAAAAATAATCGCATACAGAGAAACTTTTATCTTGAAATTTACTCGACGAACCGTTGGATAGTTTATTCAACACTTTTTTTTATTCATATTTATTGAGAAAAAAACTGATAACATATCCAATGCAAAAATACTTGCATATTGATGATTTGTTTTCCTCCTATTAAAGCTGCCAATGAAATAATCACCGCTACTACAATTAACCATAAACCACAGGCTCTCTTATAATTAAATTCCAACTTTTCATCTTTATTATAATTTAAAAAAACATAAATACCTCCCTAAGATTTCTAATTTCTCTTTGCTTAAAAAAATTAACCCCATTATATAATTCCATAAACTCTTTAGCAAACTTTGCGACAAGTTCATGATCAAGTGCAGTTGCTAAGGTTTCTACATTTTTCCTGAATCACTTCACCTTGAATTGCATCAAAAAAACCACATTGTTTTTCTGTTACTGCATCTGAATCACTTACAAAATATTCATAGCATATTTTGCCCTTATCACCTCTCTATCCATTTTCATCCTATCCGGCATAAGTGGATAAAGACCTAAAACTTCACCCTTACCATTTCTGATAATCTGGGCATAGGCATTACCCCATAAAAGTAAATGTGTCATCATAGTTTTTCTAAAAACGAAACTTGTCATTTCAGGATTTGGTTCATCGTGCAGCACCTTATATAACGGGTGCTCTATTGCTTTTTCAGTTCCTATATCGGTCCTAAGATACACATGAAGTGGCAAACTTGCAACTGCTTCAGATAAAAATACGAACACAACTATAGACTGCAGTCATCTGCATAGCCGAGCGTTCATTCACTCTTCTACCAGATGAAGAACCGCCCATTAAAAAAACTATATGCACTTCCATTTGTTCTATTCGTTGGCTTATCACGACTTTTGAATAATCCACTTAATATTCCCATTAACATTCCTCCTAATTTTTTTGCATCAAAAAAAGCACCTACTGTAATTAGTAGATGCCTTCGCCTAATAATTGTTTTTTTATCCCTTAAATATGAGAAGAATTTAAGGAGTTTATTATTTTAATTTTGTAACATTTTCAAATATATATCTAATCTTTCATTGATATACTTGGCAAATAAAGACTCCATTGCTTTTTAAATTATGTTTCACATGATATTCATCAAAAAGCATTATAATAGGCAATCCTATCTGTAAATTTTTATATCGATAGGTGGATACCCTGCTTTCATTAACTCAAGATTGACGAGAAGTCTTCCCGTTCTTCCGTTTCCATCAATAAATGGATGGATTCCTTCAAACTCTATATGAAATCTAGCCAGCTTTGTAACAATATGTTCCTCACTAGCTAAATAATTCCTTAAAAAGTTCTTCCATTTTAGGAACAATCAAATAAGGTTGCGTAGTCTCGTGTACAGCACCCATGATGCGAACAGGCAATCTTCGATAGACACCTCTATCATCTTTCTTATCAGCAAGAACTAAACAATGGATTTGTTTAATCACTCTTTCATTAATTTCACATTTTTTTCCTTTACAAGTTCACTTACAAAAATCAAATGCCTCCTTATGTCCAACTGCTCTCCATATGATCTTTTTAACGGCTTTTTGAGCTATAGTAAGACCTCTTAACACTAAATCGGTTTCTCTTAATGTTAATGTATTTCCCTCAATAGCGTTTGAATTATAAGTATATTCAACAGTAAATTCTTCATTCAGTCTTGTCACCTCTCCCTCTGTGAGAGATCTCTTTCCATCAAGTTCCTTTTTTTTACGATCTATTTGAGATAAAAGACTTTCTTTTGTTTTATAGCGTCCATCTGCAGGTTTGATGGCATCAATTGGTATTTTCCAAGCCCTTCCTTCTTGATATGCCCCAGGTATTTTTACCTTCAGCACATAAAATTCTTACTCTTCTATCAGAAATACCCCATTTCTCTGAGGCTTGTTTTACAGTCATAAACATAAATTATCCCTCCAGTTATCTTATTGTACCATTTTATCGGAACAATATTAATGATATCGGAACAATATTATGCATTTTATCGGAATGATATATACGGAATAACCTTAATCATAACGGAATATTATACAGGCACTTTTCGGTTTGTAGGTTTATCTCTGCTTTTGCGTGTGCCCTTTAGGGTGAATAAACTGCTTAATATTCCCATATCGTCCTCCTAATTTTTTTGCAAAACAAAAGCACCTACTGCAATTAGTAGATACCTTCTCTTAATCTTATTCTTATTTTTTTCCATAATTTTCAAAGGATTTCTATTTACAATAATACTCAATTGCCTTATTTACAAAGACTGCAGTACCTTCTCCCGCAAACTCGTCAATGTTTTTTTTAGTAAAATCTCCTCCACTAGCATACATTTTTTTCCAAGGCCAGATAAGATTTCATTAGAACAAATATAGAAATTATCTGTAATAAAGTTTTTTTAAGTTTCTTCACTAAATTTTTGTGCTTCCTTGGACTCATATTTCTCTGATTTTATCTTTCCAAATTCAGCAAAAAAATCAGCATTAGTTTTTTTGATTTACTATCTTTGTTTCTTCATCACTTCTATTTTTTTTGTTTTTTTTCTCAAACTCTTTAAATTCCTTTTGTATTGCCCCAAAACTCTTTGGCTTGTTTTTGTATATTCATCAATCTTCTTTGTATCAAATGCTGTAAAATTCATATAATCCACCCCTCAATAATTTGATTCCTTTTGCAAAAAGAATTAGATTTTCTAAGCGTTCTTTTTTTAATATTAGCAAATTGATTTGCTGTTCCAATGCTATATCCTTGTCAAAAATTCTCACTATTGATTATTTCTTTAATCTCTTTTTAAAGGGAATTCTAATTCTCTAAACAATAATATATGTTGTAATGTTATTAACTCACTGTCACTATACAACCTATATCCAGCATTAGAATGAGCTGTTGGTTTCAACAAACCAATTTTGTCATAATACTGTAAAGTCCTCACACTAATACCTGCAATTTTACTTACTTCTTTAATTGTTTTCATGGGATCACTTCCTCTCGTTACTACAACTATAAACTATTACGTAACGTAGTAGTCAAGTGATTTTACAAAAAAATTTTATCGTAGCTTTTATACAAATAAAAATTCCCCTACTGTCATACACACTTTCAGTATTGGCATTACCACATCTTATTGCTCTATCAAGTGCCATGATTGTTGCAATCGCACCATCAATCTTTTCTGTTGACTTTTCCTTATCGGCTTTGATGTTTCCTGCAGGGTCTGTCCTAATAAATATGTTATCCATATTCCATCTAAGAACAGGATGCCCACCATGAGCTATTTTTTTGTTCTAGTGTTAATTTCATAAGTTCTTTCGTTGGTAGGGACATATCCTTAAAGCCTTGTCCAAAAGGAACGACTGTAAATCCCATATTTTCTAAGTTTTGAACCATTTGAACAGCACCCCATCTATCAAAGGCAATCTCTCTGATATTAAATCTTTCTCCAAGTTTTTTTCTATAAAGCTTTCTATATATCCGTAGTGAACTACATTTCCTTCTGTTGTCTGAATGTACCCTTGCCTTTCCCATATATCATATGGAACATGGTCTCGCTTAACCCTTAACTCCAGAGTTTCTTCCGGCAACCAAAAATATGGAAGTATCACAATTTTATCTTTTTCATCTGTTGGTGGAAAGACTAAAAACAAAGGCTGTAATGTCTGTTGTAGAGGAAAGGTCTAAGCCTCCATAACATACTCTTCCTTCAAGTTCATCTTCATTAACTGCAAAGGAACATAAATCCCATTTTTTTCCATTGGCATCCACCTAATTGCTTGTTTTTACCCACTGGTTAAGTCTTAACTGTCTAAAGGAATTCTCCTCACCAGGATTTTGCTTTGCAGATTCACAGGTAGCCTTTACTTTATCAATTCCAACCGTCACCTCTAAAGATGGATTTGCTTTCTTCCAAACCTTAGGATCTGTCCAATCATCTCCTTCATCTGCTCCATAAATCACAGGATAAAAAGTGGGATCTATTTTCCTACCTTCTAAAAATATCCTTGGCCTTTTTGATGCGTTTCATAGCAGATTGAATGCGTATCTGTTCCTGCTGTAGTGATTAAAAAGTATAAAGGCTGGGTTCTGGCATCTCCTGACCCCTTTGTCATAACATCAAATAGTTTTCTATTTGGTTGTGTATGAAGTTCGTCAAATACTACCCCATGTATATTAAAACCTGGAGTAGGCTTCAGCTGACAAGACTTGATAAAAGCTATTTGTCGGCTGAAATACAATTCTTTTTTGCGAGGCTAGTATCTTCACTCTTTTATTTAAGGCAGGACACATCCTTACCATATCTGCAGCAACATCAAATACCCTCCATGCGAGGCTGAAATCATCTGCCATGATAAGTCCTGCATTTAGCCACCTGTTAGGTCTAGGCGCATCAATTTGATATCCTTTGATTTCACAGATTTCTTTAAGTACTTTTTTTAAAGTCTTCTCCCTTGTTTGAGGAGAATGCCCCTGGGACATTTTCCCATAGCGTGTATCTTGGTTTTGTTCCATTCGTCCTCTCCCTCATTTCTTTAATAATTCTTATTGCCTCATAAAACAAATTAGAGCGAGAACCGTTAAGTCCCGCTCTTTTCCCTGCTATTGACATATCCTGACAGGGACTTCCAAAAGTTATAATATCCACCGGCTCTATTTCATAGCCTTTAATATCTGATACATCCCCTAGGTGCTTTACTTACGGCATTCTTTTTGTGGTAACCCTGATGGGAAAAGGCTCAATTTCTGATGCCCATAGCAGAATTTACATCTATGTGAAAAAATACCTTGTCCTTCACCAAAGAACCCTTCATAGCAATTTATCCAATTTGCTAAAAGAAGTTCTAAGTTTGTAACTAAATTATATCCATATTTTTCAAACTAATATCCAGGGCCTTTACCGAATGAGTCAAGGCACCACAAGATATAATATCTATGCCTAGGCCCCTATAGTCACTTATATTTTCTGGACTTATATTTCCAGATACCTCAATAAGGGCCCTGCCAGCTATAAGGTCTACAGCTTCTCTAATCTGGTCTATAGACATGTTGTCCAACATTATTATGTCACAACCTACATTAAGGGCTTCCCTAACCTGGTCCAAGCTTTCCACTTCCAATTCTATCTTTTTTGAGAAGGATATCTTGGCTCTTGTCTTTTTCAACTGCCTGCCTGATGCCACCTGCAACACCTATGTGGTTGTCTTTTTAACATGACCATATCAGATAGGTTGTACCTGTGGTTTTTCCACCCCCAACTTCTACGGAATACTTGTCAAATACCCTGAGTCCTGGGGCAGTCTTTCTGGTGTCAGCCAGACTAACGGATTCATCTCCCAGGGCATCCACCATATACCTGGTCATACTAGCTATACCGCTCATCCTCTGAAGGAAGTTTAGCCCAGTCCTCTCAGCCAAGAGCATGGCCTGGGCCTTAGATTCAACTATAGCTATCTTATCGCCCTTGCATACCCTATCTCCATCCTTGTAGGAACAAGTAAATTTTACGCCTTCATCCAAGATTTTAAAGGCCTGGTAAAATACCTCTAGTCCACAAATTATACCGTCTTCCTTGGCTATCAAGTCTGCCCTGGCCATCCTATCCTCATCTATTATGGCATCGGCACTAATATCCTTGTAGTTGATATCCTCCATAAGGCTCTCTTTAATCTTATCAAGCATCTTAATTTTTAAGCCAGCATTCATAAAAATCATGGTTCCTTTCCTTTATGGTATCTACCAAAATCTTATGGTAGCCATCAACTATATCCTCTATCTTTCTAGTTTCTGTGTTTTCTTCCATATGGGCTCTAAAGTCTGGTAATAAAGTATTCAGGCTTTCACCACACTTCATACCACAGAAGCAGGCCTCTAAAAGTGAGTTTGATGCCAGCCTATTTCTACCATGTAGGCCTGTGCAAGATGTCTCACCTATAGCATATAGGCCTGTCAGGCTAGTCCTACCATCTATCTTGGCCTTGATGCCACCCATATGGTAGTGCTGGCCCGGGCATACAGGTATCATATCCTTCCTAATATCTATACCCTTGTCCATACAGGCTTGGAAAACTGTCGGAAACTGTTTATCAATCCTTTCCCTATCCCTTATATTCTCAAGAGATAGGTAAACATGGTCACTGTGGTCCTCCTCCATCTTTTGTCTTATGGCCTTGCTGACTACATCCCTGGGAAGCAATTCATCGATAAACCTATCTCCATTAATGCCAAGCAGGATGCCTCCCTCTCCCCTCAAGGCTTCAGTTATCAAGCTATGTCTACCCATGGATTCATCATATAGGACTGTTGGATGTATCTGGATATATTCCAAATTTAATATCTCTAGCCCATGCTTCATAGCTATAGCCAGGGTCCCTCACCAGATACCGACTTATAGTTGGTAGATGAATTAAATATACCCCCTATGCCACCTGTTGCCAGGACTACTGCCCGGGCATATATATTCCTATATTGGCCACCAACAAAGACCCTTATGCCTACAGCTTTATTATCTTCAATTATCAGGTCGTAAAAAGTCGTATTTTCACAAATATCTATATTAGGCCTGACCTTCACCCTTTCTGCCATAACCTCACACATAGACCTGCCAGTAAAGTCTCCAACATGGTAGACCCTGGCCAGCCTATGTCCACCTTCCTTGTGGAGACTATAGGTATCCTGGTCAATCTTGTCAAAGTTGACACCATAACCTATTAATTCTTCTACCACATCCAGGGATTTATCTAAGATATTTCTAACGACATTCACATCATTCTCATAGTGGCCTGCCTTTAAGGTATCCTCTATATAGTCATCTAGATTTTCATGTGCTAGCCTAGCCGATATACCCCCTTGGGCCAGGTATGAATTAGCCTCATCCATACTCTTTTTAGATATTAAACATACCTGGTAAATAGGGTCTAATTTTAAGGCACAAGAAAGACCTGCCGCACCACTACCAACTATTACAATATCATAAAAATCTCTCATTTAACTCATCTCCATCATCTTTTTGAGAGGTCGGCTGGCCCTCTCCATTAAGGACTCGTCAAGTATAATTTCTGGTCCTTCATCTACCAATACCCTGTATAGATTTTCCAAGCTATTCTTTTTCATATCCTCACAAGGCTTCATAGATGAAGGTATAATAAATTCACTATCCGGTGATAGCTTATTCATCTGGTGTAAAATGCCCTCTTCTGTACAGACAATATATCCCTTCTTCTTAGTCCTTCCAACATAGTCTAAGAGTGCCTTGGTAGATCCTACGCAGTCTCCAAGCTCAACTACTCGGCTTGTACATTCTGGATGTACAAGGACATCGTAGCCATACCTATTCTTTAAGTCCTCAACCTCCTCATATTCCACAAAGTTATGGTACTTGCAGTAGCCCTCATGGAATATAAAGTTTTTGTCCTCATCTGGTTTTGCTATATAGGATCCCAAATTTTTATCTGGCAAGAAATATATATTCTTGTTCGGTAGGGGCCGATACTATCTTCATAGCATTTGAAGAAGTAACACAGACATCACTCCTAGACTTTACATCTGCTTTTGTATTTATGTAAGAGACTATAGCTACATCATCATACCTTTCCTTGATACCGTCTAAATCATCTGGGTTTACCATGTCTGCCATAGGACAGCCTGCCTCTATGTCTGGAATCAATATTTTTTTTATCGGGATTCAAGAGCTTAGCACTCTCACCCATAAAATTGACACCACAAAAAGCAAATAATCTTATTTTTTTGCATTCTGAGCATCCTTAGCTAGCTTGAAGGAATCTCCAACCTTGTCAGCTATGTCCTGAACCTCACTATTAGCATAAAAATGAGCTAGGATCAAGACGTCCTTCTCCTCTTTCAAGCGTAAAAATTTTCTCTTTTTAAAAATTTCAATTTCCCTTTCCATATATCCTCCTCAACATATAAGACTTGTTTGGTTTGTAGATATCTATATGTATATATACCAACATATAGATAATACTATACATAACTTAAAATGTGAATAGAACAGGGTGAAAAATCTTCCGAGTCCCCAAATCACATACGAAAAAGGCCACTGTATTCATTTTTCATATCAAATGAATACAGTGGCTTTTTTACTTGGACCGAATTTCAAACCAGGCCCTCCTTTGGTTTTTAGACTTTTGTTACGCTCATAAGCACACAAGCTTACTATAGCATTTATAGATGTCACTTTAAAGCTTTTTAACCTATTTTTTCCAGTAGATCCTACCCCACCTAACCTCTCTTCTGACTTGGGTTGATCATCATCACTTACTAGGTATTTTATAAATATTCCTTGTATTACCCTCTCTCCAGCCTTTATAATAACATCTTCATCAGTCAGATTTCTAAGCATAAAACCTATATTTCCATCATTGTCTGGGTTAGAATAATAATCTGAATCTATAATTCCCGTAACATTAGCCAATACAAGACCCCTCTTCATGCCTATAGAACTCCTTACGTGAGTTGTCAAAACCTCATCTGGTCCCATATAAGCCTTTATATCTGTAAAAATCACGCCAGACTGTCCTCTTGCTGGTATAAGAATATCCACTGGTGTACATATATCATAGCCAGCTGACCTCAATGTTCCCCTTTGAGGGATATTAATTTTACAATCCGGATACTTTCTGTGCTTATCTGAAACTAGTTCAAAACCTCTCATATACCTACCTCTTATTTCAATTATTATATTTACATAAATCTAGCTGGACACTAAATTTATCCAGCTAGATGACTTAATATTTTTTTATTAATTATCTTTTTAGAGCTTGCGCCATTTCTCTTGCTATTTTTTTGATAGTTCCTTTTGTTCGTCTGTTAAAGGCACTCCCTTAAAGATACCATTATCACCACAACGCACCTTGTTCTTTTTGATTGTTTGTCAAATATACATCTTGAGGAACAATCAAAAATATCTGCCTTCACATCGCCTGCAATACGATGAATGATTTTTTTCAATTGGCTCCTGATAGAGTTTTTTTCTGTTGTTTCTATAATAACATGGCACACGCCGTGTCCAATTAACACTTCAACTGCAATCTTAGGATTTTTTTATTTTTCCTTATATGCTAAATCTACAATAGCTCCAGCAATTCTATCTGCTATTTTATCAGGATGCATTGGATTTACTTTTTCTATCATTTTCTACCTTCCTCCTCTCAGTAGTCTTTCCATAGGATCATTACTTTCTTCTTCAAAAAAATTTCTGTACAATTTTGCTTTTACAATGTCATAAATCTCATACCAAATTAGGTTCGCTGTCTTTTTGAAACTGACTAGACATCTGTATAAATGGAGAGGCAATCACTCCTCCGGTGGTTGGATGTTTCCCAAGCATTCCGTATCTACTGATAGCTTCTTCACACTGAATATATCTTGCAAATGCTTGTGAATAAGATTCAATAAGTCTTTTGTTTACAAGCTTTTCGCATTTTCTTTCCTTTAACCACTGCCATGTTTCTTTATATATGTGGTCTGCTCCAAGCGGGATCCCACTCTTTTGCTTAGCAGATAGATACTCACTTGGCTTAGGCATATCCATGCCTTCAAGTTCTACCCTTCTGGTAAATCTACAGATTCCAGTTCTGCGTAGTATTCATCTGGTATATCATTTGCTAGTATTTTTACCATTTCGCCAGCTTGTATTTTTCAGCTATCGGCTTTGGCTTATCTCCAGCTCTGACCCTTCTTCCTCCTCTATATGTTCCATCTTTAGCCAAATTATCACTCCTTAAATTTTTACTTTCTTTAATACCCTGTTTGAACCTCTCTTTTTGTGCGTGAGCCCCCACGCCCGTTCCCCAAGGGATAGATTCGTAGAGATTTTTACTCCCCCCTACCTTTTATAAAATTGACAATCTAAAGAAATAAAGGTATAATATCTTTAGATTGAAGGGAGGTGTTATTATGCCAAACATTAAATCAAGTACAGATTTACGGAATAATTACAATGAAATCTCTTCGTTTTGTCATGAAACAGGCGAACCTATCTTTGTTACCAAAAAAATGGTCGTGGAGACCTTGCTGTTATGAGCATTGATTTATTCAATAAAGTCATGGGGAGATATGAACTATATCAACTTCTAGAGCAAAGTGAATCTGATTTCATAAACGGTCGTACCCTAACTTTTGATGACTCCATGAAAAGTTTAAGGGAAGGACTAAAAAAATGGAACACTATAAGATACTTGTTTCCGAGACCTATCACAGAGACCTAAAAGGTATAATTCATTATATCTCCCACAATTTTTGATGCACCATTTACTGCATCTGACTTACTTGACGAGATAGAATCTACTGTTTCTAATCTATCTACCATGCTCTCATCGCTATGGATTGGTGGATGATGCCTATCTACGCCATAAAGAGTTTAGAAAATGTCTTGTTAAGAATTACACCATTTTCTATAAAGTTCATGAAGAAAGTAAAACTGTAATGGTTCATCGAATTCTTCACGCAAGACAAAATTGGATTGATATCCTGTAAAATAGCCATTCCACTCGGAGGGGCTATTTTTTTTATTCCATCTATCACCACGACTTGCATGGATTCTTGCATGGCACGATTTGCATAAAGAAATCAAATTACTTTTTATTATGATTTCCACCTTCCGATAAAGGTTTGATGTGATGTACTTCTTCTACAAGTACTAAAATTTTTCTTCTTAAAACACTCCTCACAAAAATGGATGCTCCTTAACATAAGCATCTCTTACTCTTTTCCACACTCGTCCATACCTACGAGATGCAGCAGGATTCCTGTCGTACTTCTCGTAGCGTTTGTTCTCCTCTTTTTGATGCTTTTCACAAAACCTACCATCAGTTAACTTCGGACACCCCGGATAAGAACATGGACGCTTTTGGTTTTCTTGGCAAGCCTTCCACTTCCTTTTTGTGGTATAATATAAAAAGATTGTAACTTGGTGGTGATTTTATAAAAAAATAAATTTTATAGCCAACTTCCTATGGACTTTAGGCATCATTTTTTTATTCCTTTATTAAGTGGTATGATATTTTTCGAATAGTATCATTGTTGAATTTATAAACAGTATTTTTTTATTAACTATAATTTGTTTTTTTAAAGTTACTATTATAACAATACTCTCATATTTCTTTTTACTATTATCTTTCATAATAAAACTGTATCTCTTAAAAACAAAAATTACTTTTAAGGATACTAAAATACCAATCAAAAATATTTAAGATACTGTGTTTGGTTTCAACAGGTATTGTTATATTATTTTCAGCACTCTCTCTACTATTTATCAACATAGATTTTTGCGAATATTCAAGATAAAAAGGATAACCATGTAAAACACGGTTATCCTTTTGAGGTTAATTAGGATTTGCTATAAAAATCAGCAAAACTCGAAGCTAAAAACTATTGCTTGTTCTTTTTGTCGGCAAGTCCTCAGCTCCAGATGCCTTCAACAATTGCTTTTTTTCCAAAAATCAAAAATTTTCAAATTTCCATACATCTATGCCATCAGCTAACTTAATAAATGCATTAATTACATTTTTGCTTTGAAGAATCAAATCTTTCTTTGTAAAACATTTTTTTATTCTTTTTGTTTTTTTATTATGTTTGTACACACTCGATAAAGTATCAGATAAATTAATAACACTCCCTCCCTTTTTATTAATTCTGATTGCGTTTGTTTAACATTCGTTATACAATTATACTAACAGGAGGTGTATAATCATGGCTAAGAGTGCAAATATTAATATTCGTATCGAACCGGAAGTAAAACAGGATGCAGAAAATCTTTTTGGTAGCTTCGGTATTTCTGTTACTGATGCCATTAACATTTTTTTACGTATATCTATTATGGAAGGTGGTTTTCCGTTCATTGTCAAACAACCAAGATACAACACCGAAACCGAAGCTGCTATACAAGAAGCACGTGACATAATGTCTGGCAAAAATTCAAACAAAAAAACTTATCACTCCACACAAGAACTTTTTTTGAAGTTCTAAATGCGAAGGATTAAATCTAATGCTGAAACTCCAAATATCAACCAAGTTCCATAAGGATTACAAACGAATTAAAAAACGTGGCTACAACCTTTCTTTACTCCAAGAGGTTCTTGACAAACATAGTTTGTCAAGAAACGCTTGAATCTAAATATAGGGATCACGCACTTAGTGGTTCTTACAAAGGTTTTAGAGAATGTCATATTCAACCAGATTGGCTTTTGATTTATGCAGTAAAGGATGATAAACTTATCCTTGTAGCTTCTAGAACAGGAACTCATGCTGATTTGTTCGATATGTAAAATGACTAAGTTTGGCAATATCAACGCCAACATAGATCATGAGGTTGTACCTCCCTTCCTAAAGTCTGATACCGTGATATCCACCAATCTGTATCATCGTAGACTTTGCGTGAGATAAGTACTCGAGGGTAAAACCCTATGGCACATCCAACTAATAAACAATTCAGATACAGCTAGCGGCAATACACTCCTTCGAGTAGTCAAAGCTACAGAAATAAATCAAAAAGTACACAGTATCTGAATGTATTGAACCACGATATTAATAAAGAAAGGAAAGTGGTGTTTTTTTTGCTTCTAAAAACATCATACAAGGAATCTTATGAAAGCACATGAAATTCTGAACAATCCCTTTTTAAACAAAGGGACGGCATTTACCATGGAGGAACGTGAGAAATTAGGGCTGATCGGACTTTTGCCTCCCCACGTGCAGACCATTGAAGAGCAGGCGGCTCAGACCTACGCTCAGATGGAAAAAGAAGGAGAACGACCTGGAAAAAGCGCCTCTTCCTCATGCAAATTTTTCAATACCAATCGTACTCTTTTTCTACTATCTTTTTTTTCCAAGCATTTGGCAGAATTTAATCCTATTGTTTATGATCCCACGGTTTCGTTAACTATTGAGGGCTATAGTGATCTTTTTGTGGATCCTCAGTATGCGGCTTATCTGGACATTAACCATCCGGAAAATATTGAAAAGACCTTGAAAAACGCCGCAGGAGACAGGGAGATTCAGCCTCATTGTGGTAACCGATGCGGAAGCTATTCTTGGAATAGGAGACTGGGGCACCAATGGTGTGGATATTTCCGTAGGAAAGCTGATGGTATACAGCGGTGCTGCAGGAATTGATCCGGCCTGTGTTCTCCCCCTGGTTATTGATGCCGGTACCAACAGGGAAGAGCTTCGAAATAATCCCAACTACTTGGGGAATCGGCATGAGCGGGTGAATGGAGACCACTACTATGCTTTTATTGATCAATTTGTAGAGACTGTTGAGCGTCTTTTCCCCAAACTCTATCTTCATTGGGAGGACTTCGGTCGTGAAAATGCTGCGAATATTTTGGAAAAAAATATCGTACCAAGATCCCAACCTTTAATGATGATATTCAAGGAACAGGAATCGTAACCTTAGGCGGAGTCTTTGGGGCAATGGCCATCAGCGGACAGAAGCTTAGGGATCAGGTTTATCTTTGCTTTGGTGGGGGTACGGCAGGAGCCGGTATTGCCTCCCGCGTACACAGAGAAATGGTAAGAGAGGGCTTATCTGAGGAAGAGGCTTACAAGCGCTTCTTTATGGTGGATAAGCAAGGTTTACTCTTTGATGATATGGAGAATTTAACTCCCCAGCAGAAACCTTTTTGCGAAAAAAACGTGCTGACTTCCCGAATGCAGACAAATTAACGGACTTGGCAGAGGTAGTAAGAACGGTAAAGGCGACGATTCTTGTAGGTACCTCAACACAGCCAAATACCTTTACCAAGGAAGTTGTGGAAGCGATGTGTCAGAACACTGCGCGTCCCTGTATTTTCCCCTTGTCCAATCCGACAGAACTGGCAGAGGCAACGGCGGAAGACCTGATTACCTGGTCAGACGGAAAGGCCTTCGTGGCAACCGGTATTCCGGCAGATCCTGTTTCTTATAAGGGCGTGGAGTATATCATTGGGCAGGCAAATAATGCCCTGATTTATCCCGGACTGGGCCTTGGGATGCTGGCTTCGGAAGCAAGTCTCTTAACCGATGAAATGATTGCGGCAGCAGCAGATTCCTTTATCCGGCATTACCGATATCACAAAGCCCGGTGCGCCGGTTCTACCACCTTTCAAGTATGTGGGTGAGGTTTCCATTAAGGTAGCGGAAGCGGTAGCAAAGAAGGCGAAGGAGCAGGGACTTGCCCGCGCAAAAGAGCAGAATATGGAAAAGGCGGTAAAGAACTTAAAGTGGTATCCGGAATATAAATAAAGGAGGAGACCAACTATGAAAAGTCAACCCTGAATTAGCAAAAAATTCCTTTGTCTATCGATGGTGAAAAAAAGGGTAACCTTAATAAGACTCCCGGGTGGGCGCTGTTAAACAAATCTATCGATGCGATATACAGACCTCTTAGTGGAGGTTAAATTCCAAGTCGTTTGTCATCGTTTTCCAGATGACTCTGACGAGCTTGCCGGCACAATGTCCCAGGGCATTGTAGTGAGTCTGGCCTTCCGCCATCTTTATATCGTAGTATGTCTTAAAGGTGACGTTATTCTTTACAACATTGTGAGCTGCATTTATCAGGGCATAGCGCAGTACTTTGGAACCACGCTTTGACATCTTAGTCCTACGAGCCTGAAAGTTCCCCGACTGATATACAGAAGGGTCAAGGTCCGCAAAGGCAAGCAGCTTACCGGGACTGGAGAAACGGTGAATATTACCTATTTCACCGAGTATCATTCCGCCGTTGATATAACCGATACCCGGAATGGTCATGATAACTGAGTCATTGAATTTCATGATGTCAGTCATCTCTTCTTCAATCTTGTTTAACTGGCTATCCAGTAACTCGATCTGCGCAATGGAGTGAGTTATCTGAATAGATAGAGCACTGTCAGATGTACCGACAGACTTCCGTGCAAGAACTCTTAATTCTTTGGCCTGTTCTCTTGTGAAGTGGCCGCGCGAGTTTTTCATCAGTAGACTTGCGAGATGAGTCATGTGCATGGAAGCAATGGTCTTTGGTGTAGGAGCCTCCTTAAGGAGGGCATAGACAGACTTCTGATGCAAACCGGATTTAAAAAAGTATTGGAGCGCCGGAAAGACCTCATCAACATAGGCTGTAAGCTGAATTTTCAGCCGAGTCCGTTGCTTGATGGTTTTCTGATAGAAGCGCCCCAAGGCCTTAAGATTCATAAGGTCAAGGTCATAGAAGGTATAAAATCGGTAGGAACCTTGCATCATAAGCATTTTAGCAATAATGTATGGTCGACCTTGCTGAGGGCTGAAATGGTTAAGTTTGGCAATATCAACGCCAACATAGATCATGAGGTTGTACCTCCCTTCCTAAAGTCTGATACCGTGATATCCACCAATCTGTATCATCGTAGACTTTGCGTGAGATAAGTACTCGAGGGTAAAACCCTATGGCACATCCAACTAATAAACAATTCAGATACATCTAGCGGCAATACACTCCTTCGAGTAGTCAAAGCTACAGAAATAAATCAAAAAGTACGATGATGGATTTTCCCAAGGATTTACAGTTCAAAAAGGTATTTCTTAAACATATATGGGAAATCACATCTTCAACTACAAAAATATCCTATAGGGCTCCAAGTTAAAAAGAAATATGCCTTATGCAATGAGACCTTATAATTTTAATCGTAATCCTGGTGGATCATTTGCAACAAAAATCGACTTTATAAAAGCAGTTAAGAAAGCATCTCGAAATGTTCCCAAATCCTACACTCCCATTCACTCCAGACGAATGGTTTGATAAAGTTTCAAAAATATTAGAAATTAATCCAAAAGAGGTATTGACTATTAGTCAATACCTCTTTTAGCGTATCTATTCACATGATTCGAGCAGTTTTAATGAAACTGCTTTTTATTACAGGAATACAAACTGTATTCCCTAACAAATCAAAAGGCCCTCATTTTTTTCTTCAATTTATCAAGAGAATAATCATCTGGAAAAACCAAATAACTTTAGTCCTTCTTCATCCTGCATAACCTCTTCCGGCGTGTTGCCGTGAACCATGTTCCAGTAACGGGAAGGGGCAATCGGCATCTGCTGATGGAAGAAATATTTGTTCACCTGATCAAGAGCCGACGTAGTTCCAGCTCGTCTTGCAGACACGACCGCAGCGGCAGGTTTGAACCAGAAAGGGTGCGGATTTTATGCAGATGCGGAAAAAAACACTCTGTCCATAAAGCTCATCAGACTCCCGTTCATGCCGGAATAATAAACCGGCGAACCGAAGATAAATCCGTCATAATCAGCCGCTAAAGCCGTGAATTCATTTATCCTGTCATCAAACACACATTTCTGTTTCTTCGCGCACTGAAAACATCCGATACATCCACCGATAGGCTTATTGCCAATCCAGTAAACTGTCGTCTCTATGCCTTCCTCATTCAATGCAGACGTCACCTCGGAAAGCGCGGTATAAGTACATCCTTTCTGGTGCGGACTGCCGTTTATCAATAACACTTTCATCTGCATCACCGTCTACTTTCTCATACACTCTTTCATGATAGCTGTTACTTCGGCTGTGCTAAGCGTAGTTTCAATATTAATGTCCGTAACATCCTGCTCAGACACAGCCCCATCAAAATACATATCCACGCCCATTTCAGAAAAGAGTGTCACAAGTCTGTCTGTAGAATCAGCAACATTCCTCTTGTATCCGAATGCATCCTGTAAAAATGAGCAGATCTCTTCTTCGTGGTACTTTGCCATCACTTTCAGAAAAATGCGGGAAAAACAGATGTCAGGCTCTTTCTGTAAGTTGCGCTGAAGAGCACCTCCGGCACAAACTCTATTTCATAGATCTCATAGGCGTAGTTTTCTTCCTTTCCAAGTCCTAACCTGCTGGAAGTAGAGATGGATGCACCGTAGAGAATCACGCCTCGGGCTTCTTCATCGTCAGGATTATCCTTTAAGCGTTTAACTGCTTTCAGGACATTTTTTTGATCACAGAGATGCCAATGTCGTAGGATACAGGATTCTTATCGCCAAGTGTCGAAGCACAGAGTTGTACAAGCGTCACAAGACCAGTATACGCTGTCATCTCTTTTCCAAGTGACATGGAGTATTTTGGAACCAAGACCGCCAAATCAGCCGCAATACCGTATGCCGTTCCAAAGTCGCCCGTGCGCTTATCTGCCGACACAGCACCAAGACCGTATTCGGAACCATTGGAAGGATAGGTTGGCATCAAAAATCAATGGCATTTTTTTCAAGCCCATAAGGATTTTTCTGCCTTTCACATAGTCCCAAAGGTCTGCTCTCATGACAGGCGCCGAAGGCAATCAGCTTGGAGCAATCCATGATCTGTGCGCCGCCCGCACCGATAATCAGCTCGATGTTATTATCTCTGACCATCTTGATGCCGCGTTCAATATCGGACAGTTCCCTTGATGCGCCGGAAAGCTCATAAAACTCGCCGTTTCCGTCAGAAACAGCTCGCTTCACATCATCGTAGCAGCCGTTTTTTTCTTTACCGAGCTACCGCCATAGACGAACATCACGCGCTTGCCTTTCACATATCCTGCTATACCTTCCACAGGATCGCTGCGATACAGCAACTTTGTATCATTTCTTAATTGAAAATCCTTCATAAGACCTTCTTATTCACCGAGTGTTGTAAAGAATCCGCTCATCTGCTGATAATTGATATTAAAGTATCTTCCGCTTTCACCTTTATCAAGACTGCGAATCTGTTCCATCTCATCATCCGATAATTCAAAAATCAAAAAAATATCAATATTCTCCTGAATATGCTCCGGATTTGTGGAACCCGGAACAGCGCATAGACCCTCCTGCATATGCCAACGTAGAATAACCTGCACTACGCTTTTCCCGTGAGCCTCCGCAATGGCCATAAGCGTTTCATTCTCCAGTAGATTCGGATCTGCATGTCCGATCGGATACCAGCACTCCACCTGCATGTCATACTGTGCCGCCAACGCCCTCGTCTCCTGACGTTGCGCAAACGGATGACACTCAATCTGCATGATCTGCGGTCGAATTTCTGCCTCCTCCATAATCTGATTGAAATCGTCCATGTAGTTATCGAAGTTACTGATTCCAATAGCTCTGACCTTTCCGGCACGATATGCCTCTTCAAGGTCATGCCACGCACCCATATAATCCCCGGCAGGATGGTGGAGATATGTGCAATCGAGATAATCAAGCTGCAGTCGTTCCAGCATGTCATCAATTGCTTTCGCTGTGGTTCCTTCGCCGTATTCACTCGGCCACAATTTGCTGGTGACCCATATTTCCTCACGGGAAACTCCACTGTCAATGATAGCTTGTCCCACGCCGGTTTCGTTGAAATATCCATGTGCAGTATCCAGATGACGGTATCCTGATTGCAGCGCTGCTACTACGGCATCGTGTGAAGTATCATTCAAAAGTTTTCGTCCGCTTTCACTCCTGTCCTGCTCCAACCGCTGAATCTGAGTTCCAAGACCCGGTTGCGGAACTTGTACTCCATTACTCAGAGTTATCAGAGGAACATCTGCAACCGACGAGATGTTAGATACGCTCGATGCTCCGGATGTGTTTGAATCTGATCCAATATCTGATGTGTCTCCGCACGCAGTCAGCGCAATGCACAGGATAACAACAAGCGCCAAAGACAGTATGCTTGATATCCGTATTCTTTTCGTAATTTCTGATTCTCCTTCCTCAGTCGTTCCAGAACCAAAGCAGTGCGTTGAATGTATATTGATTCGCCGCTTCCGGTCCGTGGGTACCGCCTTCATATATTCTGTAAGATACATTTCCATCTACCTCATTGTTTGCAAGATGGAATGTATCGTTGTACTCATTCACCATACTGTTTATCTGATAAGAAAAAGCCGGATGCCGCAAAATCCTCCGTTCCTGTCGCAGTCCAGATGAAGAAGTCCTCGTCTGTCCACCCAGAGGCTCTGACTACGGCATCAATCCATGCACCGTCTCCCATATTGCCGCTCATGGGTATAAAGTAGCGGAAATAATCAAGGCAATACTGAAAGATATGCCAGGTATTCACACTGCCCATGGAAAAGCCTCCGAATCCCCGGTGGTCACGGGTATCTTTCAGGTTTTCAGGCGAAGTATTATAGTCCGCCCAGGTATGGTATTTGCCCTCTACAGCAGGGATCAGGTCATTCAGCAATTCATTGTGGAACTGATCTGTCAACTGTAGGGCAAGGCTGTAATCCCAGCTGTCCCGTCCGCTAGTGTTATTATAGGTCGGGCATACCAGGATCATCGGCTTCATCCGGTCGTCTTGAATGGCATGGTCTACAGCATACTTTTAGCTCTGACGGCTGCTTGTCCATTCCGAGGACTGTCTCTTCATTGCTCCAGCCGCCGTGACTGAGATAGAAGATGTTATACGCCTGACTTTCATCATACCCGTAGGGAAGATACACCCACGCAGTCTTGTTCAGCTTCTGACTGTGCTGTTCATAGGAAAAGGACTCCCATGTCTCATAATTCAGCTTGACAAGCGTTCCTTCCTGTGCGGCAGGCTTCCTATATTCCGCAGAGATGACTTCCAGTTCTTCCGGTATATCTCTTGCATTTTTTTGTAAATGGTTCCATTGTACTTTCCCCCGCCTGCGCTTCTGTTTCCTTTATGTTTTGTTCTGCTTCATCCGCAAGCGCTGAAGATGTCACAGTCTCCTGCTTGCTGCAGGCCGTAAGAGTGCAAAAAACCACAAGGGCAAGCAGGAGTGATAATGTTTTCTTTTTCATATCGACATCACCCCCGCCCACCGATTAATCCACATTTATTTTCTTTGCTTCCTGCGAATTCGTTACCATGCCCTTATAAGCAAAAACCATACAAGCCGGCAAAACGGGACATGGTAAACTCACATGCTTCAAGCTGCCATTTCTCCGGTGAGGGCACCCTGCATAATGAAATACAGATTCTTTCCGCCAAACTCGCCCTGTCCGATCGGTCCGTAGCAACGGTCAAGGAAATTCCTCATTAAACCGCAGATGTTATGCCAGTACATTGGCGAACCCATGACCACGGTATCCGCCTTGCGGATCGCATCAATAACTTCATTAAACTGGTCATCCGGATATTCCTGACCATAGGAATAGATTTTATAGTCGATGAGATTTAAGGTTGCGTACTCTTTTCCGGTAAGCAGTTCCTTCGCCAGCTTTGCCGTGTTGCCGTTCTTATTCGGACTTGCGTTGATAAACAAAATGCTCATTTTTTTCGTTTCCTCCATTATTTCCTCACAGGAGAGCCGCCGAATACTGCCGACATCTTCATGTGATTCAGTTTTTCATCAATGCTTATGACCTCTTCCGCTGTCAGGGTGATCTCCACCGCACCAAGATTTTCTCTGATGCGCTCTGCTTTTCTCGAACCGGGGATCGGAATGATATAAGGCTTCTTGCAGAGCATCCATGACAAGGAAATCTGCGCAGGTGTGGCGTTCTTTTCTTCCGCAAGATTTCTGATCAGCGAAAGAAGTTCTCTGTTCTGTTCAAACGCCTCATCAGAATACTGCGGCATAGCACTGCGATAATCCGCTTTATCAAACTGCTCACCCTTTGCAAAGGCATCGGACAGAATGCCGTTGGCAAGCGGAGAAAAGGCCACATATCCGATATTCAGTTCTTCCAGAACCGGGAAGAGGTTCTCATGCCATCTTGCCATCATGGAATACCGGTTTTTGAATGCAGGTCACAGGACATACTTCATGTGCCCTTCGAAGATATTCCTCATTTGGCTCGGAAATTCTCCCAGTGAAGTATTTTTGCCTTCTTTTATCAGGCCAGACATGACGACCGCCACTTCTTCCGGCTCTACATTGGGATCGATGCGGTGCTGATAGTACAAATCTACGTGATCCATACCAAGCCGTTTTAGGCTGCCTTCGATGGATGCTTTTATCGTTTCCGGGCGTGAGTCCAGGACAAGTTGGCGGTTCTCATGCTTAACGCCGCACTTTGTGGCAACTTTTACCTGATTCCGATATGGAGCAAGCGCCTTTCCTAACAACTCCTCGTTGTTGTAGCTGATACTCCCATCTGCCTTTTCACCGATATAACATTCAGCCGTATCAAAGAAGGTATAGCCCATTTCCACAGCCTGCCGAATCGCGTTAATGGCTGTGTCCTCATCTGTTGCAGTTCCGTATGCGTGGGAAAAATCCCATGCAACCCAGACCGATAGGCGACACCTCCAGGTCTTTTTCCTAAGATTCTGTTCTTCATAAATACCTCCATCAATAATCTGTTGTTATACTGTAGCTTTCTGTTTTCTCCACTTCTGCAAGGCGGCTCTTAAGCTTATCCCGGATAATCCGTACTGCGTCACTGCCGAGAGCATGGTCTCTTTGGAAGATTCTCTGACGATACCAACTCCACGATCAGTTTTCCGGCCTTATCAGGATCGCCCTTCTGGTCATGATTATTTACCATATTTTCAAGGCGCATCAAACCTACAGACGGCGTATAGTCGGAAATCGCCCGACTCGCCCCATGCAGAGAATCATAGAATGATGTGCGGAATGCCCCCGGCTCTACAATCATCACCTTGATTCCAAGATGCTCGGTTTCTTTCTCTACGGCATCACTGACAAGCTCCAATGCAGCCTTCGAGGCGGAGTAAAAGCCGTTTCCGACTGCTGCCCTTACTGCACCGATAGAAGAAACATTTATGATGATTCCTGAGTTATCCTCCCGCATTTTGGGAAGGCACAGATTCATCAGCTTTACCGGGCCGAATACATTCGTCCGAAACAGCAAATCAATCTCTTCATCTTCACTTTCCTCAATTGCAGCACGATAGCCATATCCAGCATTGTTGACAAGAACATCAATCTTGCCGAATCTGCTGTATGCCTCCTTCACTGCATTCTCCATGCTGTTCCCATCCGTCAGGTCAAGAGGTAAAAGTCGCACAGGTATCCGGGTATTCCGTTTCAAATTCCTGTATTTTAGATATATCTCTTGCTGTAACGACAGCCTGATCGCCGGAATGAAGCACTGATTCGCTATCGCTCTTCCAATTCCGGTAGAGCAGCCTGTAATAAGCCAGGTTCTCATATTCCCACCTTCGCAAAGCCATCTGCTGACTGCCGCCTCCCATCCTCTTTCTGCAGTCTTCATTTCAACAGGCAGTCCTTCGAGAACCGTTGCATTCGGCTCAAGCTCTCGGATGGTCTTATAGGTGCCGCCGTCACCCGAACCCATGTGAGTATTGAATGGAACAATCGTCTTACCGTTGAAATCATATTTGTCAAACAGCGTATAGATGATCATAGGGAACGTATACCACCACATGGGATAACCGATGAAAATATTGTCATACGCTGCGATATTTAATTCGTTCTTGATCGCAGGACGCAGGTTCTCATCATGTTCCTTCTTGGCATAGGCAGCAAGCGCGTTATAGTGATCTCTGTTACTGTCGTAAGGAGTTTCCGGCTCTATTTCAACAAGGTCAGCACCTGCCTGCTTTGCGATCTCCTCTGCCACGGCTTTTGCAATACCGTAAACGGAAAAGTATAAAACGAGATTCTTTGCCATGATGCACCCCTCCTTAAAGATCCTCTTTCAACTCCATCGTCTGATATGCCGCGATCATCTCCGGTGTTGCCGTATAATAGCGGACTCCCTTATCCACTTTTTGCGATTTCTGCCATATCCTCATCAGTCAGCGTAAAATCGAAGATGTTAAAGTTATCACGGATATGATCAGGATTCTTGGAGCCAGGGATCACAACATTTCCGCTTTGAACATGCCAACGAAGAATAATCTGGGCATTTGTTTTGCCGTATTTCTTTCCAAGCTCTCCAAATACAGGCTGTTCAATAAGAGTCTTGTCACCGTGTCCGAGAGGATACCACGCCATAAGTCCCATCCCGGTTTCGGCAAGAATCTTCTTAAGTTCGGTCTGCGGGAAGTAAGGATGCGCCTCCACCTGCACCACCTGGGGCTTAATCTCCATAGTTTCGATAGCTTCACGCAGCAGATCATCCGGGAAGTTGGAGAGACCGATAGCCTTGACCTTGCCTTCTTTATAGGCTTTTTCGATCTGCCTATAACCCTCACGCCAGTTAGCTGTAGGCTGGTGCAGGAAGAGAAGGTCAATGTAATCGGTACCCAGCCTTTTAAGCGTTTCATCTACCGCTGTATCCTTTTCATAAACAGTCGGCCACAGCTTCGTTACAAGGAAAAATGTCCTCTCTTGCCACGCCGCCCTTTTTTTGATACCTCTGCAGGTGCCGCTCTCGTTCATATATCCGTTTGCTGTATCAATCAGCCTGACGCCGCTTTTCAGTGCGCTCTCTACTGCACTTTCCGCCTCTGCGGGACTCATCATAAACACGCCGATGCCTGCCATCGGCATCTTGATTCCATTGTTCAGTGTAAAGTATTCCATTCTGCTCCTCCTTGCTTACTTGAGTTTATTGTACTGTTCATCATCCACCGGCTCACACCATTCAGTCCCGGTGCTCTCTCCGGAAATTTCCTGTGCGATATGCTGGAACCAGCTGTCTTTTGCCGCACCGTGCCAATGCTTCACATTTGCAGGAATATTGACTACATCACTGGGATACAGCTCACGCGCCTCTTTTGCCCCACTCCTGATACCAGCCTTTTCCGTAAATGCAGATAAGCAACTGTCCTCCGCCATTGTCCGCATGGTGGATATGCCAGTTGTTGCGGCAGTCAGGCTCAAATGTTACGTTGAAGGTCGGTACCTGTTTCATCATCAGAGGCTTCAGATAGCTTTGTCCAACAAAATACTGTGCAAACGCCGTGTTCGGCTCACCGATGGGGAATGCAAGGTTCGGCTTCGTATCTTCCTCTCCCCAGACCTCTGCGATCATCGGGAAGGTACTCCAGGCCTTCGGCCACCCACAGTAAAATGCCAACTGTTTAGCAATTTCGATTGCTTCTTCTTTTGTCACGCCATGCTCCTTGCTAAGGATCAGATGGCTTTTCAGCTGCGGGTACAGCCCTGCGGAAAAAGAGTGCCGCGATCGTGATCATACTGCGGTCACGGAGCGACAGCTGTGATTCCCGCGATCATACCTCTCCAAAAAAAGGACGTCGTCATTTAATTCGGCGAATTTAGGAGCCAGTTCTCCCAAATGTTCTCTGCCTGCTGTTTGCTTTTTTTCATATATAGAATTTCTCGCTTTCTTCTGTGTCACATCTGGTCTTCCCAAAATGCCACGGCATCATCGATCCATCCCTCGGCAACAGTTCCTGTTCCAAGTCCGAATCCATGTGGCAGCCCGTCGTAGGAATGGAACTCCGTGGGAATGCCCATCTCAGACATGGTATCCAGTCTTGATTTCATCATCCGCCAGCTTGCGATACCGTCGCTTGTCCCTACGGCGCTGTAAGTCGGTGGCTCGTAGCCTGTAACTTCCGAAAGTCCGGTGTAATTTACGATGACAGCCGCAGGATGCGGATAGGCTTTCTCCGAAATACTCCGTACCGTATGTTCCTACCCAGTCTGCCATTCTTCCGCCTGCCGATCCGCCCCAAAGAGAGTAGCCATCCGTATCAACCTGAAGTTCATCTGTATGCCGGGAGATAAAGGCGATCGCTCTCGAAAGATCCTCGCAGGCCGTCTGTGCGCCGGGACGATAAATCAGCGCAAAGGCATTGTATCCCATCTTGGAAAGTTCCAACGCGTGGGGAAAGCTGTCGTGCATCGCACCAACGTAGGCAAAAACCGCCGCCGGCGTTTACGATAGCGAACTTTGTGCCGGGATTTCCCTTAAAGAAGAACAAACCCGTATCTCTTTTTCGCCGGATCTGCAGCCTTTTTCCTCTTCCGTATAAATGTCATAAAAGATGGTGTCCCCGTTTTCCGCCTGATTTCTCATGTAATTGCAGATCTCCACTGTCTTATCGGAATCTATGTAGTTGTACCAGGTAAGCGACAGATTGCCGAGTGTGCTACCGCCATAATAGCCGGAGTCCACCGGAAAAATCAGTCTGCCGTAATCGCCAAAAACGGGATCGTTTATCACATCTTCAATTTTTGTATTCGTTGTATAGTGTTCTGTCATAGATTGTTCCTCTGTTTCCTTCTCTGTGTTAGGCATAAGAGACGCTTCATCTGTCTGTACATCCTCATTCAGTCTCGGAACAACCTCTACATCCTGCAAAGAGTCAGCGCAAGAAGAGAAACTGACAGCTAAAACCATCATGAATATCAAAGCCAATATTCTCTTCATGCGCCTGTCCTCACTTTCTTACAGGTTCTTTTCGAAGAATGGAATAATATACTCAAATGCTTCGGAGACAAACGGAGCCAGATCGTACATATCAAAGTGGCTTGCCTCTGGGATTACATACATTTCCTTTGTGTCTGTGGGAACGGCATTGAAAATTTCTTCAGAGGATGGCTTTGACCATGCATTTTCCGCCGTAATCACGCAGTAAGGTTTCTGCATATCCTTCATGATATTGGTGACATTGTACTTCACCAGCTCCAGCTGGCTCCATGCAACGACCTGATTTGACCAGCGGGGATGTGTGCCTCTTGCGCTGTAATAATATGCTACACCCTCGTCAAAGGCTCTGGGCATGAAGTTCAGATACACCAGCCCGCCTTCGCCCTTGTCATAGGCTTCCTTGGCAGCCTTTACTTCCTCTTCCGGCTTAAAGAAGCCCATCATCGGGGAGGTGGAAATATCGGAAATCGCAGGAACAATGGCTGTAACCGCCTTGATACGAGGTTCCTTGACGCCTGCGACAGACATATAGGAACCGGAGCCACAAATACCAAGTCCGCCGATACGATCCTTATCCACATAAGGCAGACTGCAAAGATAATCCACTGCGCTCTCAATATCACTTTCCTTGACTTCGGGCAGTTCCTGACCTCTCGGCATTCCTTCGCTCTCGCCAAAATAAGTGCCGTCAAATACCAGCGTCACATATCCGGCTTCTGTCAGTCTCTCGGCATAAACCGACTGCGCCTGCTCCTTGACGGAGAGCATGGGGCCAGTAAGAACGATTGCAGGATAGTCCTTGCTGAGATCAAAGCCATCCGGCAAACGAAGCAGTCCCGCCATCCTTGTGTTCAGTTCCTTGTTTACGAATACGACTTTCTGAGTGTTCATGAGTGTACCTCCTGTTATTGTTTTGATTTAATAATTAGGTGGCTGTCAAACCACTTTAATGCTTTTCCAAGATAATATCCACAGAAAGCGAACAGTCCCATAATCGCCATGTAATCCATGAAGAAAAAGATGATCGGTTCCGTAGGGTCTAAGAACAGAAAATGTGTCTGTAAGAACAAATACTCTCCAATCTGCCTCCGGATGAGCGCATATACGCCGTATGCCGCTATGGCGATCGCACCAACTCGCAGTATCCAACCAGTTGTTTTTTCCCTGTCTTTGCCTTTTTGCATCGCACCGAACATCATATTCCAATGCAATCCCAGGTGAAGCGACATCAGGATGTAGTTCAGGTACGCGCATACCATGTGTACGCTCCGGGTAATAGAAGCTCCCTGACTGATGTTCAGGAACTTGTACAAATGCTGCGACAGGATGATCCCGCTGACTGCAGACGCAAAAACCGAAACAATCATTAGAAGTACCAGGACTGTCTGAAATATACGGAAAGCTCGGTACTTGCCTTTTGGAAGTCCGCCGAACCATCTGCGATTCAGAATATGATGAATGACAAACAACACAATCATCACGGTTCCGAGGATTTCGTGCGTCAACTCACCGATCAGCGAATATGCCATCAGCCCGATGAGCACAACAGTCATCGCGATATCTATTGTCATTCGCAGCTTCTTCATCATTGATTTCCTTTTCAGCATTTATTACTCATGTCCTCCAAAGAGCCAGTTCATGATGTCCTCTTCTCGGGCAAAGTATCCTCCGCCTCCATGCTGATCTCGAATGCCCCTCTCATCAAACCAGGTCTGATCTTTTTAAATCCAGCACGACCAGCTTTTTCAATCTGCTCATCGGTAAGGCCTTTGCCCCGGTAGAGCTGTACGAGCTTTTCATAGGTTTCCCTAACGGAGGAACTGCCGTAATAGCTATCGCTTTCACCGGTAACCATATACACAGGCGTCATTGCCTCTGCCAAAGGCGTAAGATCGCCGTCCCATTGCGAGGAGCAGTGCAGGAATGTCGTGTAAAGCTCCGGTGCCATCTCCATGACCAGGGACCCGGTCTCGCCTCCGCCGGAATAGCCGTTAAGATAAACCTTCTCGGAGTCAATGTTATAATGCCCTATCAGGTATCTGGTAAGTGCAACTGTCTGTCTCGCAGATGTTTCTTTCCAGTCATTCAGCTGCGGAGCGGCGATGATCATTCTCTCGTTATATTTCTGTGCGAGGGTTCCGTAATCTTCCGTCTGGATATTCGCGCCGACGCCTTGGAAATACAATCCTCCGTAACCAGGCAAAGTCACGAACAGCGCATATGATTCGGAGCCGTCGTAGCTCTCTGGCATGTACAGCCCGAAACGGATATCTCCGTCATTTTCACTGTGTAGTACATTGTCGAAGAGAAAGCCTCGAATATACTCGTCTCCGAAGTCGATTTCTGTCGGCGCCAGGATTTCATTCTCCATGCCGATGACGCCTGTCTGCACGGAGTCAGTTATTCCAAGTCAAGCCCTCGTACCCATTCTCTGACGCTATCCTCGCTCGGCTTTTCATTGAAGCGTATACCTTCCATCCAAGTACCGGTTCCTGCCATCTTTTCCAGATTGGTTCCGCTGTCTCCCAGGCCTGAACTTGTGGAAGTACAGAAGGGAACCACTGTTTTCCCGGTGAAATCGTTGTTTTTAATAAAGTTGTTTACCACCCAAGAAGCCTCGCGCCACCAGATGGGGTAACCGAACAGCACCACATCATACTCGTCCCAGTTTGGCACATCTGTAGAAACCAATTCGATATCTTGAAGTGAGGTGTCGTCATGCTCCTTATTTACCCGGCTTGAACGGTCTCTCCAGTTCAAGTCATCATCGGAGTAAGAATCGACAGGAACAATCTCAAAGGTGTCAGCTTTCAATTCGTCTGCAACAAAATCTGCAACTCTCTTCGTATTGCCGGAGCCGGAATAATAAACCACAATTGCTTTTCCGGTAAATTCCGTTTCGCTTTTTCTGGCAGATTCCGAATTGTTGTTTGAAGTTCCACACGCCACCAATGTAAGCATCATTACGATGGCTAATAGAACAGGCCATATTTTTTTCTCATTTTTAACCTCCTTGACATATCAGGGCATACGCATCTCAGTAATCCAAACCCTGAACCCACATACGGACATCATTTTCCGAGCCGTCCACATTGCCACCGCGTATCGATAAGGCATCATCGGATCTGACAGTCGCACCGGTGGCCAAACATTCTACTGTCGGCAGAGCATTCGCCCCATTTGAACTTCCTTCGTGAGAGAAAAACGGAATGATCGTCTTGCTGGAGAAATCGAAGTTTTCAAGGAATGTCCACATAGGCATCGGAAGATCATACCACCAAACCGGAAAACCAAAGAATATGGTATCGTACTCTGACATCTGTTCCGGTGTAATATCCACTACTATTTCCGGACGAACACCATCGTCCTGCTCCTGCTTGGCGCGGTCGGCTGTAGCGCTGTAGCATTGTAATCCTCCGGATACGGATCTGCCGCCATCACACGATAGAGGTCACCGCCTGTCTCATCAGCCGCCCAGTGCGCCATGCTGTCCAAATGACCCGACCATGAGAAATAAACGACAAGTATTTTATTTGTAATCCTCCGTATTTATATCTGAGCTATCCAATTCCTTGCTGCCGTCCTGCGGTTCTGTTGCTGTCTTCTCAGACTCAGATGTTATCTCTGAATCATTCTCCGTTTCAGACTGCACACTTACCGTCTGGTCGTTTGTACCATCCGATTCAGTCTTACTGGAACTTCCGCACGCTGTCAGCGCAATGATCATTACGAATGCGAGAATTACAGCGAAAAAACTTCTTTTATTTTTTTACCATGCCTTTTTCTCCTCCTCGCTCCTATGCTTGGTCTTACGTTCCTCGACTGTCTTCACAAACCACTCCACCATGTTAGGGTCATAGTGTGAGAAGAAAGAGCTCTGTTCCTTATCAAGTGAGGCGATCTTCGCCATATCCTCATCAGTAAGGGAAAAGTCAAACACATTGATGTTCTGAATCATACGCTCATAATGCGTGGACTTCGGAATCACCACCGTATTTCTCTGGATATGCCAGCGAAGGATGACCTGCGCCGTGGTCTTTCCGTATTTCGCACCAATCTCTACAAGCGTCGGATCCTCAAACAGACCATTCCTGCCCTCACCGAACGGAGCCCATGCCTCGTGCTGGATCTGATACTTATCCATCCACTTTTTAGCTTCTGTCTGCTGATTATGCGGATGGGTTTCCACCTGATTCACCATCGGAGCGATACGGGCGAAAGACGCGATGTCTACCAGTCTGTCGGGATAGAAGTTGGAAACACCAATAGCACGGAGCACGCCTTCCTCATACAGATCCTCAAGGGCATGCCATGCGCCGTAGTAATCCGAAAAAGGCTGATGCAAAAGCATCAGGTCAATATAATCGGTTTTCAGTTTCTTCAGAGATTCTTCTACAGACCTTTTGCAGGCATCATACCCGTAATGCTCCACCCACACCTTGGTAGTCAGGAATATTTCCTCACGGGGAACGCCGGACTTCTCAATTGCCGCACCGACCTCTTCTTCATTAAAATAACTCTGAGCCGTATCAAGGCTGCGATATCCTGCTTTCAGCGCATCCAGTACGCATCTTTCGCACTCATCCTTTGTCACCTGATATACGCCATAGCCTAAGATCGGCATCTTGATTCCATTAGAAAGTGTTACATATTCCATCGTAAAGTCCTCCTGTCAAAAAAATAGCGGTTTATTCCTTAACTCTGTTTTTAAGTATAAGAAAAAGAGACCTCAACCAGAAGTCTCTCTTTGGAACGAAGTTTATATCAAAAAGGTATAAACTTAAATGATCTCTTTTAATACTTTTTAGGAATTGTTTCACTTTTTTTATTCGGGGTTCTGGAGTACATCAAACCGTATGGCATATCATACTTCCAGCCCATGCAGACAGTCTTTAGGAGTGGGTGTACTGTTTTCCATCGCTCAGTGGTAATAAGAAGCCTGCCGCCGTTCTCACATTCATTGAAAACACCTGTGTTATAGAGCGGAAAAATCTACGATTTTTTTACCTGTGGATGATTGAAGGCAAGGTATTCACGCAGTGCATCCATGCTGCCCATACTGCCCGGGGAGAGCATCATTAGTTCCCTGCCCATACAGATCTTTTGATTGCCAAGCGTTTTTTTCTGTGCAAGAGGATGATTGACCGAAAAAAAGCCACGCATAGCTTGTCCCGGGTCAGTTCAATACCATTACATTCGCGGTACTTTAACAGTTCCTCATCGAACAGACCCGCGACCACATCGATGGTTTCGCCGAGATTTTTTTCAGGATCATCCGGGCATTCTCAGGCGTATTATCGAAAGGTACAAGCTGGAATTTCAGCCCCGGCAAGATCTCGGACAGTTTCGGCCATAGTTCCACAAGTACTTCCACAGGTGTCATAGGCGACGTGCCAATGCGGATAATGTGTCCGTCACTCTTCATGGAAGAGATGGCTCTTGATGCGGCTTCACGGCTCATCCTGATCAGTTCCGGCGCATCCTTCTTTAAAGATTCACCGGCTTTTTGTCAGCTTTAACCCTCTGTGTGTTCTTTCAAAAAGACGAACGCCAAGTTCATCCTCTAAGAGATTTATCTGCTTGATGACCGCAGACGGCGTGATGTACCTGGCTTCGGCCGCTTTGGAGAAGCTCCCAAGCTCCGCCACCTGCAGGAATAAATCCAGATGTGGATCATACAGCATCGATCTCACCTCGTTTCTTGTTTTTTCGATTCACTATATGTGGAAGGAAGGTCACCTCACACCCTGCCAGAATAACTGCAAACATGTTAATCGGCGGATAAACAAAGATCGCCAGAACAATGCCAATTGCCTTAATGCTCAGGTCAGCCGCAACGATTTTTCGGTTACTATAGTCCAACGCGCTCGTCGAGCCATTAGCCCTTGTGACCGCTCGTGCAAGCGCCATGTTGGATAGTGAAACACATATCACCACCGTGCTGTAAAACATCTGTGCAAAAAGGCTTGTGAAGTGGTCACTCACAAAGTCTGTCACATACGGGAAGAAAGAGGCAAAAAACAGCATGACGATGCTCCACCAAATCACCTTGTTGTCTATCTTCTTGATCCTGTGCCAATGGTTATGCAGATTCACCCACATGGCGCCAAGCCAGAAGAAGGAAATCGTATAGGAGAAGAAATGCGACCTGAGTGCCCAAAAACGATGCCCAGTCAGCTGCCTCCGGTTTCTCAAGTTCCAGCACCAATATTGTCATGATGATCGCCAATATCGCATCCGTAAATGCACTGAGTCTTTCTTTGCTCACTTTTCAGCAGCCCCTTTCTTCTTCACATAGACAAGCTGGATGTCGTAGCCCAGATTATCGAGCATATCCACAAAGACCTTATTGATGATGCCCTCTTTCTTGTTTATCAGCCTACTAACATACGGTGCGGAGGTGCCAACCATCTGCGCCAGCTGTGCTTGTGTGACACCTTCTTCCAGACATTTTACTTTTTACATCGATCTCAAGATTGTTCTTAATCATATCTTAGCTCCATTTCGTGCAATCTTGTTTCACTAATCGGACACTTTATTATATCACAAATTCATGAACATTTCTATCCTCAAGCAAAAAAAGAGCCTGTGAACACTCCACGAACGGGAATACCCACAGGCTCTCAGATAAATTCAGATATTCTGCATCATACACGGACTGTATAATCCAGCGAAATCCATCCTGCGCCGCTCTTCAGCCGTCCCCAGTGCTTTGCGGATATTGAGGTCAGAGATGCTGACCTTCACGAGGAACGGAACATTCGGTGTGGCGGGAGCAGTTGTTTTCGGTGTGTAGATGTTTACACCGTTTACATCAAGCACACTATATCCCGGATTGGCATCCGCACACTTCTTGGCATTGTCCAGAATCTTGAACGCGCCTTTCTGAGACTTGGAGTCTGCCAGGTCTTACGGACGCGATACCAGGCGATAGCAGTTTCCGACTCCTGCGTATCGTACTGCGTGAGGTTCCGCCGCTCAATGATGGAGCAGAGGTTCTGTACATAGGTAAGACTCGTGGCGTAGCCGCCGTCCTTGATGATCTGTACGGCCTTCTTGTAGTCGGTGCAGCCCTTCAGACCGTCATAGCGGAGTTTGCTGACGTTCTTTGCACCGAGCAGATATGCGGAATGGTCTGCAATGGAATCATCCACTTTGAAAAGCTCTGTCTGCGTTGACTTATCTTTCGTCTTTTTATCTTCCGTCTGAGTGCTTTTGTCCTGCTGTGGCTTTTTCTTCTTCCGTCTTAGTTTCTTTTATCCTTAAGTTCAGCCTTTGCTACCTTACGGATAATCTCATCTTTTCCATCTCCCTTTACCTCATAAAAACAGAAACTCATCAATGAATTTCATATCATCTGGGAGCATTGGAAGATCTCCGCTATCAATAGGTTGTCCTTTCTCAGCCTTTATCTTTTCTTCCTTAAAGACCTTTTCATCTTCAAAGATATACCTTACATTTACTTCAACTTCCGTTTGAACAGCTTCGTTTTTTGTTGGAGCTTCAGATTTTTGCTCCTGTGCATAAACAACCGTCCAAAGACCTAAAAATACAACTAATACTTACAATTACCGCAAGTGCTACCGTCCAAAACTTATTATTCTTTTTTTCAAACTGGTTTTCATTAGTCCTTTTGCTTTTTCGGACAATCATATCCTTTGAGCTTTTTCAGTGTTCCGATAAGTCCCTCTTTAATTCGATCTCTAAGCCTTGACTTATTCTCACGAGAAATTGCTGCCTTTACCTGATTTTTTTCTTTTGAAATCTTTTTATAGGCACTTGCTCTTTTATACTCATCCGTCTTTTTCAGTTCCTTTTTGGCATCACGAAATTCCAACTTTGACTTACGCTTTCTGATTGTATAGTCCTTATTTGTAAGGTCATAGCCTCTTTTTAGCTCTTTTTCTTATCCGAGTAATTCTTTATGCCATGAATGAGTTTTTGAGCTTGTATCTGCTGTCTTTTCTCCTGCCTCTATGCCTTGATTTTCATCACTTCCATGAGATAAGTAATCTCTTACGGTTTCACTTCCTTTGGCAAGTCCTGAAAGGGCAGATACCTTTACCATGTCTTTTTTTTAGCTTTTTTTCTTCTGCTCTTTATAAATACTGCTATGAACTTTTTTTGCTTGCAGTATCTTTTTCCAGTCTTTTTATCTTCAGGCTTATTCTCCTTTAACACATCATCCTTTTTCCTTGTATAAAGGCTTTCGGTATAGTTTTTTTTCTCTTATAATTTTTTTCTTTTGAGCTTTTTTTGGCTTTTTAAGAAACTATTTGTATTTTTCTGCTTTATGATGAAGATTATCCTCGACATCATAGGTTGATTCAAAATAGTCGCTATCCCTAAAATCATTATCGTATCTGTCTATAATCCCATCATTATCAAGGTCTTTTCCTAAAGGATCATAGATTTTCCCGTTCTTTACCTCAGTATCATAGTCAGCCTTTCCTGCTTCATTTACACTTCCCTTATCAGAAGCTCTATACTTTGCATTTCTTTTGGAAGTTCCCTCTATCTTCTCATTATCAGAGCTTACCTTATTTATCTTTTTCATGTACCTTATCCTGAAATCTTTCTTTATCATGGACGATTTTTTTCTCTGTAATCATCGCTATGCTTTTAGCTTACTTTCTTCAGGTATGGAGCTTGTTTCATCTTTAAGCATCTCTCTTTCAAGACTTGCCTTATGCCTTTCCCTAAAATCTTTTTTCAGCTTCTTTCCCATAGGCTACCTCACTTCTTCCGGCTTGGTAGTCATCTTCTGATAAAGGATTGTATCTTTCGGAAACTTATCAAGGAAAGGCACAATGGTATTTCAAAGAACAGTAGTCCCTCACCCTCATTAGAGTTAGTTACATACCTAAGCTGAGGAAGTGAGATTTTAAGTTTTCTTGCAAGTATCTCTCTATCTCCTGAAGCCTGATTTAACATTAAGACAAAGTCCGTATTATCAAAGATATTTTCTATCTCCTTACTCATAAGTAGGTCTTTGACATTCTGCGTAATACCTGTTGGAATACCTCCCCATTTACGAAATCTTTTCCAAATCTCTACGGAATAGGATGCTGTCTGCTCATCTTTTAAAAGCAAATGGAACTCGTCGATATAGTACCTTGTAGCCTTGTTTCCTCTGTTTTGTGACACCTTATTCCACACCTGATCCTGAATAACAAGCATTCCTATTTTCTTTAACTGACTTCCAAGTTCTTTAATATCAAAACAAAGGAGCTTCTTATTCAAATCCACATTTGACCTGTGATTAAAGACATTAAGAGAACCTGATACATAGATTTCCATCTCTGTTGCCAGCTTCTTACCAACCTTTTCTTCCTGTCCTTTTAACATATCGTATAGGTCTTGCAGTATTGGCATATTACAAGGCTCTGGGTTTTCAAAATACTTTTCATAAATTTTAGGCAGGCATCTATCTATAACGGACTTTTCTTCTGCTGTAAGTCCACTACCGCCAACTACAAGCTCAAGCATACTCATGATAAAGTTTGCCTTGTCTTTAAGAGGTGCGTCCCCATCTCCATAATTTGAATTTATATCAAGGGGATTCAGATAATCTTTTGACTTACTGCTGACTTTAATGACTTCTCCCTTAAACTGCCTTACGAGGTTTCCATATTCTCCTTCCGGATCGCAGATAATCACATCATCATCTGTTACTAAAATCGCATTTGCCATTTCTCTTTTTGGCACTAAAGGATTTACCGCTGCCCGGAGTTCCGAGGATTAGACCGTTTGGGTTCTTTAATTTCTTTCTATCTGCCATAATCAGGTTATGGCTTAGGGCATTTAGTCCGTAGTAAAGACTATTACTTGAATTGATAAAAAGTTCCTCTGTGGTAAAGGGCATAAAGACTGCTGTTGATGAACTTGTCAGTCCTCTATCTATCTCAATCTTATTTACTCCAAGAGGCAGCACACTCACTAAACCTTGTTCCTGCGTATGGTCAAGCCTTTTTATTTTACAGTTGTGCTTATTGGCAATAGAGCTTATCTGAGCGATAGTGTTATCAATCTTTTGCACTGTCTTTGCAAAGTTCATAAAGACGATACTTACCACAAACATACGCTCATCTCTTGTCTGCAAATCTTTTAAGAGGCTCTTTACATCCTCACCATAGGTAATTAAATCACTTGGGAGAATATCCATATCATAACCGCTTCTTACCGCCTTCTTGTTTTCTTCAATCCTCATCTTATCAATATCAGTGTTTTTTCGTTTCACCATCTTAATGGCTTCCGACTGGTCAATCGCCTTGATATGAAAGGAAATATTGATGTTATCGTCAATATCCAAAAACTCGGATAACATCCTATCTGAAAGCTCACTGGCAAGGATTTGAAAATGACTCGTTGCTCCGATGAATTTGCCGAACTTAAAGTATCTACTCGGTGTAAAGTTAAACTCATCAGGCACAATATATGTCTTTGTGCTTTCTCTTTTCTTTAGGTCTTTGTAGGAAAATTCAAATGTTTTATTTGGATTTAAAACATCATGAAGTATCTTTAGCCTTTCTTCTCCGTTTAGGCTTTCTGCTCTCACACCCATGCTCTTTAGATTAGATAATATATCTATCTCCAGTCTTTCAAGTTTTGATGTTGCCTGCTCTAAATTATCCGCTTCCACTGTAAAGGTTACATACTTTGATTTTTTTAAGTCCGTTATTTCCCTTTTACAATCTGGCTTTTTAAGCATCTCCCTAAATTCAAAGCGTATATCGTCAAAACCGTCCTTTTTATCCGGTATCTGAATTGCCGACTTCATTTCTTCGTTTCGTCCGAGCTGATTGATATATGAAAACTCAATGCTGATGCTCGGATCAAAGGAATTTAGAAAGTTGGCAAACTGATTAAAAATCAAGTCTCTATCTTCATCTAAAAGCAAGCTGATAGTTAATGTCCTGAAAGGCTATACTTTTTACTGAAGTGCCTTTCATCAAGCTGGCATATTCCGCTTTTTAAAAGCCTTAGATAGGGAATGGTATCTTCTACCGTATATCTTTTCGGTTCTTTCTTAAAGATAAGGTCAAGGATTCCTCCCTTATCTTTTTTTGACTTGCAATTACTTTTCTTTAAGTCCCGCTTTTGACTTCTCAATGCCTTTTCGTTTTGCATGAGTTTTATTTGCTGAATTTTTTTCTTTTTCTTGTTCAAGGTAAACCTCCTTTCTCACTCTCTTTTTGCGGTTGATAAAACTTATGAAGATAAATGTTCTTAAAGTATTTCTCAAATGTCAGTCCGTCCTTTTCAAATAGTGTGATGAAAAAGATAGGAAGCGTGGATACGATAAGGAATATGACAGCTATGTCATTTGGCACAAACTTCCTCATAAATAAATAGACTGGTATTCCAACCAGTCCTGCAAGTGTGAAGCCTATGAGCTGCCTTTTCGTTAGGTTAAAAGCAACCTTTGTCTTTACCCTATTTAAGTCTTTAGGGATTGGTACATATGCCATATCTTACCTCCCATCTTCTTTACCCTTTGACAGCTCCTCAAAGTGTTCATATACAGAGCCTATTTCTTCCTGAATAGTCGCAAGCTGTTCGTCTGTGTTCTTGTTATATCTTTGCTGCATTAGGTAAAAATCGTTATGGCAGCGACCAATGTCCTCTGTTTTTTCTTCCAATTCTTCCACCTTATTATGAAGCTTGATCCTATCAATTATCGCCATAATACCTGCTCCAATTACTACTGCTGTAAATATTGTTTTTTTCTTTTATCCATACTATCTTTCCTTTCTTTTTAGTGTGCATTTAATACGCTTTTTGGCCAGTGTTCCGCTCTTTAGCATCATTAACCCCAGCAAAACCGCATAGCCAAGTATCGTCATTGTACTTGTGTGTATATCTGTTATCTTAATCGTCTTAACTAAAACTGCGTAAATTCCAAGACAAACCATTAAAAAGAGTCCTTGTAGTCCAAGTGCAAATAGTCCTTTGATGTAGTTTGTTCCAATCTGTCCCCACTCCTTGTTTCCCATTGTGGCAAAAGGAATAGCTGAAACCGATGAGTAAACATAAATCTCAAACATTCTTCCGTAAACTACAAGCATAATCACAACGGATATTACCTGTATAGCAACCTTGATGAGTGAGGTTTCAAAGAGAATCATGACAAGTTCTCCAAGCCCCTTTTCTTTTAGGGTATCCATCATTGCCACTATCTGATCTCCGGAAACGGTAGCAGAGGTGTTTATAACCCCTGCCGCCTTATTTACCATGTGCTGTGCCACATCAAAAACTGCCATTGAAAACTCAAAGGCATGGGATACTAACCATACAGCAATCCACATCTTGATGATGTACTTGAAAAATTCAAAGGTATCTGTATCGTGCATATTGTTCTTTTGCATTACCATATTGATAAGCTCGATACAAAGAACTGCTGTGATGATTAGTCCCGCTATGGGAATGATAACGGAATCGTTAATGCTTTTGATAAAGGCAAATACATCTCCGTTCCACCCCATAGGCGTTTTACCCTACATCTGTTGCAACCGCACCAACTTTGTCGTTGATGTCAAGAAACATGGACTCTAAGTTTGCTTGGATACCGCCCAGTAGAAGTTCCTTAAAGAATTCTTCTATCTTGTCGAATATTCCAAACATCTAAGCTCTCCTTTTCTTCTTAATTGAGTACATTGGCAAGTAGTGGAATGAGCTTAAGTCCGATAAGAACGATACCTCCTCCAGCCATAAGCTGCTTAATGCCTTGGAATTTTGCTCCGGGGTTATCATTTCCATATCCCTCCATAAGATTAATGACTCCCCATGCTCCAAGTCCTGCACCTACTGCCATAACTAAAAATCTTTAATACATTTACTGCCTGTGTAAAAAAATTCCATTGTTTATTCCTCCTCATTTTCTTCTTTCTTTTTCAATCCTGTTATATGACTTCACAACAAAGTTTTTTTGTAACTCTTTCCGTCTTTTTCACGCTTCTTAAAGTAACCAAAGATATGGATCAAATCGCCTTTTTTTCAAAGGCTTTTTGCTTTCTCCGCTTTTTTTCACCATAGGCTGCACAATTGATATATTCCTTGCCTTTCCCATACTTTTTTTTACAAGTGTAAAGTTTACAACTTCAACAGCTTCTCCCTCTTTGTCAAAAACTTGAAAAAGTTGGTTCTGCCAATAAATTGGCATTGATATTAATCATTTCTTTGTCCATTTTTTCCTCCAATTAAAAAAGCGACTGAAAAGTTAATTCCAATCGCCAAGTATTTGTTTATTTAGTTGTCTATTAAGTAGGGCTTCTTATCCTTATCATCTTTTCTCCTTTAATTTCTGTAACATATTTAAGGGAACTAGTAGTATATTGTCGTGTATATATTAGTGAGAGGCATTTGAAATGCTAGTTAGCCCCTCTTGCGAGTTTTCCCTATTTATTGATCGCAATATAAATTGAAAATAGGCATGAAAAAAGACGATAGATTTTTTCTTTCTATCGTCTTTAATACTTTATATTCCGTTCGACAAACTGGAAATTGTCGTGTTCCCTCTTTTTAAATTTCGTATAACAAATAGGTTTCAACAGTGCTATATTGCATTATCAATGCTTTATCCTTATCTGAAAGCTCTTGATTGGGGAAATTAGCCACCAATGAGCAAAGATAAAGGTAAGCGGGACTGTACCTTTGAGAAAAGCCATCTCGTCCGAATTTACCTTGTATAATATCAAACTCATGCTGAATTTGACTGGTACTATTGCACTTGGATAACTTTATCACATTGTCTAAATTACTTTTTACTTGTATTGTCAATGATTGATTTAGCTGTATTAACTGCTACAAAAAAAGCCACTGATGTAAATTTGTCAATTTTTTTGAGGTTTTGCTTTTTAGTTCTGCTTTTTATATTGACATAAATTTCATTTTCCATATTTATTTTCCTCCTAAATTCAAATTTGTTTTTTTATTTATTACCCTTATTATGCCATGTCTACTCAAGACCTTTAATTAGAGTTTAGTGGTCAATTCTGTAAACCATATCCCCTGAATTCCAAATATACAGGATAGCCGATACAGGTTATTTTCCTTTTACCCAAAGCCAGCCTGTATATGTTGTACTATAGCCGAAGTATCCTTCTGTTAGAATTTTTCAAATTCCACATCATAGTTTTTCAACATTTGTTCAATCAAAACACTCATCTAAATCCCCTTAAGAAGGGAACAATCATGCCGGAAGATAGTCTGAAATTTCTTGGCAGACACATCCGAACCGAAAGGGTGCGATGTAATTTGACCCAGCAGGAACTGGCGGATCAATCTGGCTTGACGATCAAAAACAATTCAGGATATTGAAAAAAAGGAAGGAAAAAAATCCATCCTATGAGATACTCTCCCGCTTGATAGAGCGATTGAGAATTTCAGCAAATGTCTTGTTCCAGGTTTCGACTCCTATTGAGGAAGAAGAAATTCAGCGTTTTATGGGAAAGTTCCAGTCATGCAGTCGTGGTAATCAGCAGATTCTGCTCAACATGTTGGACTTCCTAATAGAACAGCTTCTTGACCTTCAACAAAAAATCTGAATCGAACAGTTCCGAGAAAACCAGCAGAGCAAGAAATCACTTGTTCCTGCTGGTTTTCTTATTTTTATTACTCCATAAAATCCTGTTTTTATTGACCGTCTCCTCTTGATTATTAATTAGTAAGACATGAATACCTTATCAAAATCTAATCAATATGGCATGAATAAATCACGCAATCTTTTTGCGTGATTTACTCACGTTATTTTGAAAAGCGTTCGCTATACTATGTGAGTACCACGAAAGGAGCGAACAATTATGAGTACATTATTACAGGTAAACGACATAACCAAAAATCTATCAAGCCCAGCCCAAGCCAGGGCTGGATCATGTTTCCTTTGATGTGATGCAGGGAGAATTTCTTGGTATCATGGGTGCCTCTGGTTCCGGAAAGACGACGCTTTTGAATATTCTCTCCACCATTGATACGCCAACAAGCGGCAGCATTAACATGGGAAATGCTAAAATTCAGGAGCTGAATCAAAGACAAGCAGCCGATTTTCGCAAGGACAATCTTGGCTTCATTTTTCAGGAATATTTCCTGTTGGACAGTTTGACCGTACAGGAAAAATATTGCAGTCCCCTGACCTTGCTGCACAAAAAGTGCCAAAGAGATTGAAAAAGTAATGGAGCTTGCAGAGCTATTCGGAATTGCTTCACAACTGAAAAAATACCCCAGTGAGTTATCCGGCGGCCAGCGCCAGCGTGTTGCCGCTGCTCGTGCAATGGTAAAGCGCCCGCCACTGATTTTTGCAGATGAACCAACGGGGGCATTGGACAGCAGTTCAGCAACAGAATTGCTCTTTGCTCTCTCAGAAGTCAATCAGACTTTGGGTACAACCATTTTGATGGTAACTCATGACCCGTATGCAGCAAGTTATACTGACCGCATCCTGTACTTTAAGGACGGACATATTATTTCTGAATTGAAGCGGTGCAACAGGGATCGCCGGGACTTCTATGCGGAAATCATACAGGAAGCTGCCAGACAGGATAAACAGCGGTAAGGAGGCTATTCCATGAAATTATCTGCTATTGCCTTGAAAAATCTGAAACGGAACTTCTCTTTCTATTCCTTGTACCTGTTTTCCGTTTCCTTTGTCCTGATGATTTACTTCTGCTTTACCTCTTTTTCCATGAATCAAGTGATTATGGAAAAAAATATCTTCGGATGGTCGGGTAGAAACCATGTGCCAAACAGTAGCGGTATTCATTATGGCTTTTGTGATTTTCTATATGTTCTACTCCAACAATTTTTTCATGCGCAGACGGATGAGAGAATTAGGAATTTATTCTCTGCTGGGGTATCGAAAAATCTGCAATGTTGGGGCTATTGACCTTTGAGAATATCTTTATTTGTTTTGGCGGTATGGTTCTCGGTATTCTGACAGGCAGTGTCCTCCACAAAGGAGTTATCGCCGGAATCGTCGCACTTTTAGGAATTACCATAGATCAGGCTGCAATCCCTTTGATTTATCCGGCAGCGGTAAAGTCAATCCTATCATTTGTTGTTGTGGTTTTGATTACATTGACATTATCCAATGCAAGATTGCTTCAAAAGTCCACCCTTCTTGATTTAGTACGGCTGGAAAAGAAAACGGAAAAACCCATTCGAGTTCATTTTATCACTGCATTTATAGGCTTATCCTGTCTGCTCTGCGGATATGGGCTTGCCCTTGATATAATGCGGGGAAGGAAATCTGTTTGGTACACCATCGGATTTTCCCCTATTGCGTTGCTGACAATGCTTCTGGTGGTTGCCGGAACTATATTCTTTATTTACTCTTTTTTGCCATACGCCTGCCAGAAAATCCGGCAGAAGAAAAGTTCTCTGTATCGGGCAAATACCATTATCGTAGTTCCTAAATTTATGCACCGCATCCGTTCCAATGCAAAGTCTTTAATTCTGCTGATTTTATTATCAGCAGGAACATTGGCAATTTTGGGAGCAACGGTATTATCCGTGTGGTATCAGCTGGAAGCCTTGGAGCGGATTATTCCATCTGCTATGGAGTTCCGAATTACAGATGATAAGGAAAAAGCAACACGCCTTAGATGCACTGGATCAGGCAATCGGCAATGGGGCATACCAAAGCCATGAAACCACATTGCTGAAAGTAACTGCAACATCAGAAAAATCTTCCGGTAGAATATGACATCAGTGCAGAAAAAAAGGACGCATTCCGGGATTTGAATGTATGAGTCAGTCGGACTACTTTTCAGTTATGCAATTACAGGGAAAAAGAACCGCCCTTCCAGGAACTTGCCGACGATGAATGTATTCTGATAAAAATACCGTCCGGATACGAATCAAGACGATATTGGAGCCAAATACACATTGACAGTAGCAGGAAACAATGTTTCAACGGTTACTGTCCGGGAAACCTGCCTGCAAAATGCTCTGGGCTTTGGAAACAGCGTTGGAACTTTGGTTGTTTCCGATACGATGTATCATGCTCTGAACCAGAGGAACCCAGAGAAAATCCGGGTAGTCAGCATTGATGGCGAAAATATGCGCTCTAATGAACAAGCATATCTGGCACTAAAAGAAGCTATACCGGAAAATCCATATCTTGTGTCTGCATGGCAGCGGCAGGATGAATTGATTCGGGAAAAACAGCTCTACCTTTTTACTGATTTGTTTTTGCAACGGTTATCTTCTTGATTGCAACAGGAAGCATATTATATTTTCAAAATATATCCTCTGTTTCCTATGACAAATCCGACTATGAAATTATGCGGCGGATGGGGTACAATGAGAGCATGATAAAGAAATCCGTAAGGCGGCAAGTCCAGATATACTATATCATTCCGTATGTGATAGGATTGCTGCATAGCATTTTTTTGCCATTACCTGCTACAAATCAGCTTTTAATGGATGACTTGCTTGGGAAAAAGCAGTGCTGTATTGGTTCCGTTTCTGTTTTTCAATCGCAGTATTTTCTGCTATCTATGCAATTTATTATCAGTTGACCAAACATTCTTGTTATAAGATTGCCTTGAATTAAGGATAGCGGCTGGTATCCAAATGGGTGCCAGCCGTTTAGCTGTTTACAAAGATTTAAGACCAAAAAAATCACCAAACTTGAACTTATAGAGAAACAATAGTATAATGAAAAAGAACGGAGGTGGGCACATGAAAAACGCATACCTTTCCCGGCAGGTATTCTTCGCTTTCAATCAGCTTGCAATCATCTGCTATCTTGGATTTATGGCAACACAGAATGATTTTATACAGCAAAAATTCCTTTGTTCATTTCCTGCTGCTTTCACTCCTGATTTTTGATGCGGAATATATTTCCTATAAAAACGTAAAAGGCAACAAAACCTTAAATCACTTTTCCTTGCTATTGTTATTGCTGGGCTGGCAATTCCTGCTGTATCTTTTTGATTTCCGTCCAATATCAGATATAGTATCAACGGTGTTGCTCCCTATTTGTTTCTATCAGTCAATTTATTTTGTACAGGCATTCTTATTTCAAGAATCTGCTTACCGAGGGCAAAAACCGCTTCTTGCCTTTTTGAAAACTTTCTGTATCATAGCTGTACTCTGCTTCTTTATTTTAAATCGTGTTTTTTTTGCAGCCTATCAACTGCAAGTCCTTCTTTCAACCATGACCCTTATCATCGTAGGCATCATGCAGAGAAAGCGGATCATATTTGTAGCAAAAAGTCAATGGAAGCGAATACTTTTTTCAAGTGTGCTGGTATTCCTCCCGTTTATCTGCTATATCATTGCGTTTCTCAAAAACGCTGCATATTTGGAAAACCTAGGGAGCTATATTCCTGTGATGCTTACCTTTGTCAGTATCCATAGTATTGTATTTCAATATCGTCCTAAACAGGTACAATTCTGGGCGCTATCTGGAGGCAACCTTGTATTTCTCGCTTCTGTTGGGCTGGCGGGATTGATTGGTATCGCATACCTTTTCAAAATCCCTCTTATGGCAGTTTTTATGAGTATCCATATGGCAATGTTGCTGATGCTTATTTACAATGTGCTGTTATATATGCGCATTTGCAGCCATCCAACAGATTATAGCAACGCCGCAGATCGTCAGCACTTTTATGCCTACTCATTGGAACAGATTAAGCGAGAAGAAAAACTCAAAATAGACTTTTCAAACTATCTGCATGACGATATTTTTACAAGACCTGCTTTCTATCAAAAAAATATGATACACAAAGCAGAACATCCGGAAAGTGAAACAGTTGCTGCTTGATACTTTAACGGAATTAAATTCCTCCATCCGATTTCAGATGCAGGGCTACCATCCAACTCTGATAAAAAGTTTAACTTTGAAAGAAAACATTCAAAGCCTGCTTGATTCGTTGAGTGAAAATAATTCCGCTACAATTCGGTTGGATTGTGATGCTGACATTTTTCTCGTAGAACCGTACAATATGTTGATCTACCGCATGATAAAAAGAACTCACAACAAATGCACTGAAACACTCTGCCGCAACAACCATTTCTGTTTTGTTGATACAGGAAAAACGGGCGTATTACCCTAAAGGTTACGGATAATGGCAAGGGCTTCCAACCATTTATCCATCAGACCGGAACACACCAAGGACTTGCTTCTATCGAAGAACAGGTTAGCTTATTAAACGGCACTATGAATATCAAGCCAGCCGCTGGTGGAGGAACAATGATTGCCATTTCCATACCTATGAACAGAGGTGATTCCTATGAAAGTTTTATTAGTCGATGACCATGCCCTTTTTGCAAAGAGCCTTTCCATTGCCTTATATGACTTCCCGAAAATTGAACAGTTTTCCAGTACAAAAGACATTCAAAATCTGGAAGAACTGATTGCCGGAGAACTGCCGGATATTCTGTTGATTGACATTAACTTAGGTGGGCTGACAGACGAGGACGGGCTAATGCTCACAAAGCATTTATTGGAACATTTCCCAGAACAAAAAATTGTCATATTATCTGGCTATAATCTTCCTGTTCTACCGCAAAGAGGCAAAGCGGATTGGCGCAAAGGGGTTTATTAGTAAGGATGTAGAACCCGACGAGCTTCTTCGTATTTTTGCTTATGGTTAACGATGGGGCAACACACTTCCCACGAGAGGAGGTTTTTTTATCGAGAATCTGACCGAGGGAGAAAAAGAAAGTCCTCGAATTGGTTGCCACAGGTGCCAAACGTAAAGATATTGCTGAACAGCTTTTTATCAGCGAAAGAACCGTATCAAACCACTTACAACATATTTTTGAAAAGTTACAGGTGGGGTCTACGATAGAAGCAGTAACAAAAGCAATACAGTTAGGGTATATTGCGCCCATATAAATGAAAAATATCTTTTGCAAGCAATGGAAAGGGATAAGTAAAACTACGATTAACACGAATATCCTAAATCCCATTTAAATTTCCTCCATTACTCTTACCTCTAAATGATTAATTCAGCCTCAGCTAAACTTGAAAGTCTTTTTCTCTCGATTAGATCTTCTATCTTTAACATTTTACTCTCCCCTACAAACCGGGATTTGTTATTAGGAAAATGTATTCATTAGTTCTCCGAAATAACTTGCCTTTCCTGTTGAAAAGTAGTTGTACCATGCTTCTATGGTTTCAGAAGAATATATTTCTAACTTTTCAAAGATATATTTTGCCCAAAGCAACGAACCAGCGGAACTTGCTGTTATTAAATTATCATCAGCTACAGCAGCGACATCTTTATAATATTGCTCTCCATTATAATTCGATGACATTCCTGTTAAGAAAAACAAAGCATTACTTGTATGGTATTGTGCGTCTAATATTCCCACATTTGCAAGTCCCAAAGTTGCTCCGCAAATCGCTGCAACCAATACCCCTTTTTCTATTAAGCTTTTGGCTACTTCAAGAATAGCTGTCTGTTCTGTACTGCCCCAAGTATCTGCACCAATCAGCAACAATGCCGCTGCTTGATTTTCGTCTAATTCATCTAATGTAATATCGGGAATCAAAGTCATACCACCAGCAGTTTTTATAGGCTTCCTAGAAGTAGCTACAGTACATAATTCATATTCTTGTTTTTGGCAACATTTTTTTGTAGTGTAAATCCTTGTAAAAAGTAGCCATTCTCCCAGTCTGCCATCGTATCTAGTAAATACATATATATTTTTCTTCATTTCTTACTTGCTCCTTTTAAAAATTATTTTTTTAGTGAATAATTGAAAGGCTTCCTCTGTAATGAAAAATAATATACCATATTTTTCTAAACCTTTTAGAACATATATTTAACATGGCTATCTCCTCGTCAAATTCTAATTTGTTCTATTATACCAAATATACCCATGCCACATAAAGCTATAACAGAAAAATATTACAATCTTGTAATTACTGTATTTCTATTAAGCTTTAACTTTACCTTTTTCTCTTAATATAGTCTTCAATATCAAAAAAACATTCTTTTTTTATCATAGTCCTCAAGGAGCTTGTAATTCTTATGCTTTGTAATATCAAATTTATCTGATAAAAACGGTCTTACACCACGAAGCTGAAAAATACATTTACTACCATCCATAACCGTTATCTCGTCTTGGCTCATCAATTCTTTTCCTGTCTTTTGGTAATTCAGTCCATAGCTATTAGCATTAGATCTTGTTTCCGATGTGTTATACAGATCTATGGTTTCCTTTCCAAGCGTTTCTGATAGTTCTTTAAGTGTTGTCTTTTCCTTTCCACCAAGAAACAAGGTACTATCACAGTTACCTACAATGGTATCTGCATTATCCTTGTAGATTGCCTTTAGCTGAGATTGTGCCTGTAAGATAATACTTGCTGAAATCTCTCTACTTCTAATTGTTGCAATCAATTTCTCGAATTTGGGAATTAAGCCGATATTTGCAAACTCGTCAAGCAAGCACCTTACATGAACAGGTAATCTTCCTCCATACTCATCATCTGCCTTATCACAAAGTAAGTTAAATAGCTGTGAGTACATAATAGACACCACAAAGTTAAAAGTATCATCTGTATCAGAGATAATAACAAAAAAGTGCTGTCTTTCTATCTCCAAGAGTATCAAGCTCAAGCTCATCTTCTTTCATCAAGTCCCTAAGCTCTTGAATATCAAAAAGGAGCAAGCCTTGCCCCACATGAAATAAGAATAGACTTTGCTGTTTTTCCTGCAGCAAGTTTGTATTTTTTATATTGCTTTACTGCAAAGTGCGTAGGCTCTTTCTTTTCCAATGCTTCAAATAGTCTATCAATAGGATTCATATATGTTTCATCATCTTCTCTAACTTCTGAAGCATCTATCATATCAAGTAATGTTGCAAAAGTTCTTTTTCCTCTCTTGGAGCTTCATAGAAAATATATCCGATAAGAGCCGTATAGTAGAGTTTTTTTCGGCTTTAATCCAAAAAAATCCTCACCTGATTTTTTTCGCCCTCTCCCTTAGTGTTTGCTATAATTGTTTGCACTAATTTGAGGATGTCTTTTTTTCACTTCTGAGATAGGCAAAAGGGATTGTACTTCATGCTCTTTTTGAAGTTGATGGTATTTAAGATTTTTTTATCTCATAGCCATTATCTTCAAGCATTTTGCCACACTCAATTACTATCGTTCCTTTCGGATCAGTTACGCAATATGACGAGTGCATTTGCATTAGGTTCGGCTTTACATAAAAATCTCGTCTTTCCGGAGCCGGAACCTCCAATAACAAGCACATTCTTATTTCTTGCATACTTTGGATTTGCCGGTCTGCCATTCATGGTTAATCGCTCAGTTTGAGTAAGCAAGATATTATTTTTGAAACTTTTTCATCCATATACGGCTCTATATCTTTTCTCGTTCCCCATCTTGCTGAGCCATACTCTTTCCCCTGTCTGAACTTTTTTTGCGTTTTTTTACCTTTGGTATAGACAATAAATTTAATTAAAGCTGCTACTCCCACGCCCATTAAAAATATCAGCCACATGAATACTTGGCAGTAAGCTCATGGTGTTAAGTTCCAATATTCCTTGAAAGATTTTTATCTATCACATCGCCGCCAGTATAGGCTCGTACATGATGAGAAAAGATATTGCCTACATAGAAAAATGCAAGATAGGGAATATTCTGCTTTAGAAACTTTGCCTTATCTTGCACTTTAAATAAGCCTTTGATGTCTTTTAGTATTTTATCTATCATAGGCTCTGCTCCTTTTGTTTGTTCTTAACTTTATCTTTAGAAACAGTGTTCCTTGCCATCTCCTTGAACTTCTCAATATTTTTTTGTGAATGGACTCTTTCCTTTCCGTTTTCTTTTCCGATTCTGAAAGAGCGTGTTTAAAGGCTTTATCCATTACTTTCATATCTTTCGCCTGAAAGAATACGGAGTATTTCCCGCTTTCTTTATCTTTCATCACAGAAAACTTTACCCCATATCTGTTCAGCTCTTTTTTCAGTTCCTTCAGCTCCGCTTCTTCTACCGGAATTTCTTCAAGCTGTCCCTTTTTAACCATATCTTTGAGCTTCACTTCATTTCCGTTAGCATTAACCAGCTTTTCAAGTCCTCCAAGTTTTTCTGCTTCTTTCATCAATTTCTTTAATAAGTTCAGAATTAGCTTTCCTGTTACTTTAGCAGCTCTAACTTCCATATTCAGCGTTTTTTTCTTGCGATTTCTTCATTAATCAACTTCTCTCACCTCCATTCAGCAGTCTGTCCTTATTCCGATTCAGTTTGTCCTTTTTGAATAACCTTTCTAAAATCTTCTCCTACAACCATAACAGGAATACACATCTCTATGATTCTTGAGTAGATTCTTTGATACTCTACGCTATCCTTACAATTTTGGATTGTGTCGTAGGAAAGATTAGTAGTGAAGATAGTCGGTTTCTGTTTTAAGTACCTGTTATTCACGATGTTATATACTTGCTCTTTGGCATAGCTTGTATCTCTTTCTATTCCTAAGTCATCCAAGATAAGAACGGAAGTATTTACAAGGGATTCAATATATGCGTTCTTGTCGAAATCAAATCCTCCCTTTTGCAGCTCATTGATAATCTGTGCAAAATTTCTTATTTTAACGCCTATTTGATACTGTTCAATAAGGCTATTTGCAATGGAGCAGGCAAGATAGGTCTTTCCGCTACCTACTGAGCCATAAAAAAGAAGTCCGATATTTTCTTTTTTCATTTCCTCATAGTCTTTTACAAAGTTCTTTGCAATGATAAGGCTTTGATTTTCTTCTCCCTGATAATTTTCAAATGTGTATGACCACTGAATAATCGAGTTAAAGCAGCTACTCTTTAATCGTTCAATCTCCATCTGCTTTTGTCTTTCTTTTTCTCTTGCCTCTCTATCTCTCATCGCATTTGCAAAGAAATCTTAAATATCATCTTTTTATCAAAGAACCCCGTCACTTTTTCCGTCTTTTTCTTTCATGGCAAACTTTACAAAATGCGTGTCCATTCTTGATATATTCTTTTTCAGGATCGTAAGAATACTCTACATCTTCTATCATTACTTTTTTTCTAATTCTTTCATCATAGGTGTTCTCCTTTATCATATTCTTCCCATGTCGGGATATTTGATGTTTTCACTTCTTTGCTTCTTCCCTGATCTTTATAAAACCAAGAAAGGATTGTCGCTTTATGGTCTTTATAGGTCTTTCCGGTGCTTTTTGATATATGCAGATAATCTCTCAATGTAATTATCAAGCTGTGAGTTCATTATGATTTGTAAATCGGATATATCTTCTGCCGTTAAAAAAATACATTTTGAAATGTTCCAAGTCCGTTTTCGCTAAAACTATATTCTCTCTTACTATACTTACTCTTATTATTCTCTATATAGTTAGAGTCAAGATTTTTGAACTTCCTGAAGTTCATTTTTCTTTTACTTCTGAGGTTAAAAATCTTTTACTTCTGAAGTTAAGTTTTTTTGACTTCTGAAAGTCATTTTCTTTTACCGCTAATATGCTCATAAAGTCTTTAACATATATGACATTCGGCTTACCAAGTCCAAGCCTTACTCTTTCAATCAGTCCGATTCCTTTTTTTCATATCGAGTTCATCTAATATTTTTTTATAGCTGTCGGCTTTGAGATATTTCTTCTTCTCATAATTTCCTCGACTGTGAAATAGATAAATACTCTACCTTCCTTGTCTATCCAGTTATTCTTAAAGGACATTCCTGTTCGTTTCAAAAAGCATGGAATAAAGGATAATTGCTTCGGCAGATAATCCCTTAAATTCTTCTCCATCTACCAATATCTCCGGTACTTTTAAGAAATTAAATCTTTCCGCTTCTCTGTTATAGAAATAGTCAAAGTCCATCGCTTCACCTCCTTTCCTTAAAATTTTACAAAGAAAAAAAGACGATAGTTTTTTTCTCTATCGTCTTTTGGTAACCATTTTTTTATGAAATTTTTTTCAAATTGATTTTATTACTTCGTTTATACCTTTAAGAAAAGGCTATAACGGTTGCTCCGACCATGGGTATTCCATATGGACTTAACAAAAATCCTAATACCAACGCCTCAATTCCAAGTGATATATCTTTTTGTATAAATGATCCTATTGCAGCAACGATACACATCAGCATCAAGAAATATAGAATAGTTGTTCCTATGCCGAGCAGGAATGTCAGAAATGCAGTGAGGATACTTAACAGCAATCTAATTGGAAATAAGATTATTTTTAACATCCATCTCATAAATACCCTCCATTTCTATTAAATCATATTAAAATGCCTTAACGCATCCATGATAGCTTCCTCTTTTTCCGGTGTGCATTGTGGAATAACCTGTTTCTCTTTTTTTGATTTATTATAATGCTCCCTCAGTGCAATTCCACATTTCTTTTTTTAATCTGTGCAATATAGAGTGTCGAAACCTTTAAATCAAACTTTTCCAATATATATTTCTTGATTTGTACATAAGTCGCTTTGCTTTCAGCACTTGTCAGATCAAGCTCATCCAGCTTGATTTCAACATCAATATGTTTATCGACATCTAGTTTGGACAATAACGCTACCGTCTCAACTTGCTCATTATTGTCCAAACCTATATTTAAATCTTCATTGATGATAGGAAGTTTAAAAGTAATTGATTTTAGCCATTGCCCATTCGGTTGCTTTTCTTCGTAAATTTGAATTTCAGAAACCAAAGCTGTAATTAACTGTCTACGCTCTACATCATTCATTACCTTGTAGAGTTTATCAAAAATAGATCAAAAATCTTATATATATTGTCTCCTGTAAGTTTTTTTCAGCTTCAATAGTTTGTTTCTTTGCTTTCGCATCAATTAACAGCGACTCTAATTCTTCAATTTTGTCATACATACGATTCAAGAATGATTTCTATTATTAAAACTTTCAAATATTTAGGTGTGTCTATATTTAATTTCTGAAAGTAAGCATCTATTTCACTATCTTCAAATCCATCATCTTCAAAAAAATGTTCTTTAGCTCCTACAGAATCATATATTTCTAATTCATATCCATCTGGAAAACCTCGGCTATATTCAATTTTTCTTTATCTCATAATTAATGTTAAATTGCTCTTTTACCTTTGCAACAATATCCTCGCTTTGATTGGTAACTTCTATTGTAGTTGTAGGTATTATCAAATCACCTAAAACTAATAAAAGCAGTATAGCCGTCTATTACAACAAAAACAAACCAGCATAGTAATAAAAAAAGAAATTTTTTTTCATTTATTCTACCTAAATCATTCTCAAGTTCAAATTTTTTTATTTCGTTAAAATATTCCAATTTTTCTCCATCATCTTCAGAATAAAATTGAATCCCATTGATTCATACTCTCCTACTGTAACAGTAATATATAATTTATTCCCTTACTTTCAGGCATAGAAAGATACTTATAATCATCCAATTTTAGTCCAATTTCTTTTCCTTCTTTTTGGTATATCGGTCACCTTATCCATAGGTAAATTAACCTCGCTAAAAGTAAGTCCTCCATCTTTTGTGTTATATATTTGAGAGTATTCTCCAGATGCCCCCTGAATTCCAATAAAACCAAAATCATTTGAAAAGAATGTTATTCCTTCTGCTACACCTGCGTTATCCATAAAAGGGTTCTCATTAATCATTTCCCAATTATTCCCACCATCTATTGTTTTTTTCTAATGCATAGAACCTTGAACCAGCCGCAGCATCCACAACTTTAAGCCTATATCCTACTTTTTTATTATCAAGAGTAAAGGTGTATACCGTACCATTATTTTCATCTGTAATCCAGCTTTTTGAACTCTTTGCATCTTCAAGCATTTTGCTGTTATGCCTATTTTCAAGCATTTCCGGTGATATATATTGCGGCTCCATAAGATAACTAACAGAAGATATGTCTTTGTTATTTTTTATATAAAGAGACGCCTTATACCCATTAAATTCTCCTCCGCTTGCTAGTTTAGAAGTCGATAATCCTGAATTATATTTTCCATCACCATCTGCATCTCCATCTAGTATAAAGAGTCCATCTTCTGAATTAACCGTTTGCTTTCCTGAATATAAAAAGGCGTATGTTTGATCCTGTTTTACCAAATTCCAACTATGAACTTGTTCTTTATAAGAGGATTGCTTAAGAATTGCAAAAAAAGGATTTAGCAACTTATCCGGATTAATACTAAGACCTTCACCTTCATTAAGCCATACATTGATTCTGTTCTCTTTTTTTATAATCATAAGAAAGCAAAAAGCCTTTCAACTGTCCCTTGTCGTTTTTCTCCATATAGCATTGTTTCTACATTTGTAATTGTTCCGTCTTCTGTGAATTCAATATAGAAATCATCGGATACATAAAGTTTTTTTCTGGCAAAGAAATTTTTTTCTCCTACATCGTCTATCACTCCATTAATACCATTTTTTTATAAATATTATTATGAGTGAAATTTATCTTTTTATGATTTAAAAAAATCATCAATTTTTCCAAGATAAAGCTCCATTATAAGGAATTGCTGTATGTACTATCATTCCTCCAAACACTAGACTTATCGCAACAAATAAAAACCAAACGGAATTTAAAAATAACTTGCTCGATACCCTCTATGTCTTAATATTAATCTGACTAACAGTAAGATAATCAGTAAAAATCACAAAAAGGCAACATCATTCTAAGCCAATAATGTATTCCTCCTAACTTACAAAGTTTCCATAAAATATACATACAAATTGAATATAAAACTAAGATTATATAATCAACTAACGGTTTTAGTTTCTTCTTCACATCAGTACCCCCATTCATGTGCATTATATAATTTATTCAAAAAAATAATTTACTGGACTGCTTTTAAAAATTTATTTATCTATCTTAATATTATATCATTTTTTTAAGTATTTTTTTCTATATCAGCTTCCTACGGTGCTTGAAAGTCCCCTAATAAAGTTAAAAACATCTTACCTTTCCTCATTTCTGTAATAATCTTTTGTTTTTCTCTTTTTTTCTTTTCGTATTTTTTTCCTGTTGCTCTTGGTACTTTTTTTAATCTGTCCAATTACACTTGGCTTTTTCTCCTCGCTTGATTGCCTTGTCTATCTCAATGGATAGGTCTATTCCATAATCATCATTGACTATCTTTACCGCATATTTGATATGGTTAATATTTTCGTATTCTTCTTTGATAGCTTGAGAGTGTTTATTTAGCTTAGTAATTTCATCTTCAAGGGTTTTCATTTCTTTTTGCCAATCCTTGCTCTTAATCGCTGATGAACCTGTAAACTGTTCAATCATTTTTCTTGCTCTTTTGTATTTGTCTATTTCCTCTTTATGGGAATTGTAAAAGCTATCTTTGAATAGAGTTTTATTGTTCCATTCCTCATAAGTTGCTTTGTTGTCTTTGATAATATCTGCATAAGTGAAACACTTATTTAAGTTTTCTATTCTTTTACTTTTTAACCTTAACTTCTTGATTGATGTTCTTATTTTTCTGCCTGAAGAGTGCCTATTTTTTTTCTTGCAAGTCTGCTATGGTTTGTAGCTTATTATCTCTAAGGTAATAGATAGCTTTTTGAAAAATCTTCTAAGGTCAGCAGCCATCTTTTTTTATTGCTTGCATAAGGTTTTTAATGCTCTTGCTTTTTTTCTCCCTGTAAGTCGTGATAGATAGAAATGTATTCATACTCTTTCAATCAGTCCGATTCCTTTTTTTCATATCGAGTTCATCTAATGTTTTTTTATAGCTGTCGGCTTTTGAGATATTTCTTCTTCTCATAATTTCTTCGACTGTGAAATAGATAAATACTCTGCCTTCCTTGTCTATCCAGTTATTCTTAAAAAGACATTCCTGTTCGTTTAAGAAGCATAGAATAAAGAATAATTGCTTCTGCCGATAATCCCTTAAATTCTTCTCCGTCTACCAATATTTCAGGCACTTTCAGAAAGTTAAATCTTTCCGCTTCTCTGTTATAGAAATAGTCAAAGTCCATACAAGATCACCTCCCTCCTTAAAAATTTGTAAAGAAAAAGACGATAGTTTTTTTCTTCTATCGCCTTTGGTAACCATTTTTTTATGAAATTTTTTTAGATTGATTTTATTGCTTCATTGATACCTTGCAAAAAAAGCTATAACAGTTGCACCAACCATCGGTATTCCGTATGGACTTAACAGGAATCCTAATATAAATGCTTCTATGCCAATTGAAAAATCTTTTTGAAACAACGATACAACCCCGACAACGACACACATAAGCATTAGCAAATACAGTATTGTTGTTCCTATGGCAAGTAAAAATGTTAGAAATGCTGTGAGGATACTTAATGCTAAGCTAATTGGAAACAAGATTATTTTTTTATTATCCATCTCATAAATACCCTCCATTTCTTTTTAAATCATTTTAAAATGCCTTAAAGCATCCATGATGGCTTCCTCTTTTTCCGGTGTGCATTGTGGAATAACCTGTTTCTCTTTTTTTGATTTATTATAATGCTCCCTTTAATTCAATACCACATTTCTTTTTTTAATCTGAGCAATATAAAGTGTCGAAACCTTTAAATTGAATTTTTTTCTAATATATATTCTTTGATTTGTGCATAAGTAGCCTTGCTTTCAACACTTGTCAAATCAAGCTCATCCAGCTTAATTTCAACATCTATATGCTTATCGACATCGAGTTTGGACAATAGCGCTACCGTCTCCA
>BNJT01001473.1_pt1 | contig 90400 bp, 147 predicted proteins | sample 8540491 | NCBI WGS metagenome assembly BNJT01 (sample SAMD00202455, study PRJDB9452) | human saliva metagenome | host: Homo sapiens | reverse complement strand
TCGCAAGTTGCACGCTTTTATTTTTCACTGCAATTTGTGAAATTCGTGCCCGTGGATCATGAAATAAGGATGATCCGCTATTGATCAAAGGATCTTTGCGTATCCATGGCATAGAAAATGCTTTTAAAGAGTAAGCGTGTTGTAGAGGACACTGTACTTTTAAGATAGGGGAGCGATAGCATGAAAACGCAAACTACGTGATTTTATATATTTTGGGGATTAAACTGAGGCGGAATTTCTTTTGGATTTACGGAAATGTGGTATGTGAAATAAATAGATCCGTTTATTGCTAAAATAATGGTCACGTGACATTAGTAACGCAACATTCTCCTTACACGACTCACTTGAAATTACAACAAAAATGCTACTCAAAATAGTTCGTTATTTATACTACCTCATAGCATGATGGTCTCTCTCTTTGAAAAATAATCACCGTATTCAAAATGCTGTACTTAAAAACCTGTTATACGTCTTTCTGTGATTCATTTTCAAAAGCGAATAAGATCTGTATGGAATTTACGGATATCATATCAATAAGAGAATCGGATTCTTTCCAATGTCAATTATGTGATGGAGCTGTTATTTTGCGTGGGCTGAAGATGCTACGACCTGTAAATTATAAAACAAACAAGATCGATATGATATTTGTTTTATTGCTCCAGAGTGATAATAAAATTCAAAAGTATAATAATATGTATGCCTATTTGTTATCTCTTGTTAGAGAACATCCAATCACCATGAACGACAAAAAGATGTCGTACAGTATGTTACAGGATAATTGTCCAAAAACTGGAATACAGGTGGTGCCTTCCAAGCACGCGCGTCCCGTGCGAAGCCTACAGATATGATGATCAATTTACATCGTTGGTGCAACAAGATTGGACACCCATCTGATATAAAGAATCTTGTTTCGGTGAGTGAAGCTGATGTTATAAAATGGACTTGTTTGATTATTTGTTGTGCTATAGGAGGATGTAGCTTAAAGATAAATAGGATTAAGGAGTAGTCAGCTGAGGATCAAACCCTCTCACCTACCCGCATCCCAGCGTCTACTTCCAGCAACTTTTCTTTTAGAATAAACGAAGATAAATTTTGAACACAAATGATTCATCGATCAGTTAACGCCGCAGATCCATGAAGACCGAAACCTTATCGGTTGATTCATCATCAACCAGAGATTCTGACAACTGACGATGATCGCAACCAGTTTGAATTATCCAGGATATCCGCCGCAACAGCATCGCGCAGGCGACTATGCCACCAGGCGGCGAGTGGCGCCGGAGAGCACGAGCAGCTGGTCAGCTATACGATGACCATTATCATCGGCACGGTGAACGGGATGGAGGCGGCGGTGCTATTGGTGCAAAGAAGATGACCTATGCTCGCGCGCCGTCTACGGCGTGACGATGAGACGATGCTGAAGTGGGAGGATTGCCGATCGCGTCTCGACGCGCGTAGCACGAAATTTGTCGACGAGGAGTATGCGTATCAGTATACGCCGAATTGGCGGGCCTGACTGCCAGTGGCGTTACCAACGTCTATGGGCGGCGACAGATCCGAACGGCGCATACGCTGCGGCTGGCTCCGAAGTTCATCGAGTGCCCGCCCGGCATGAGCCGCCGACGACTTCCACGCGATGGTGAGCAGTCGCGACTTCGTCTGCGTGGAGTGATGTCGCGCAGGCAAATCTCCTGCGGTGTGTCAGACCGCACGAGGCGGCTGGGGAGGCGGCCAACGTTGTGCGGGCAGATGTTCAAGTCTCACCATATGTAAGGCAGCTCAGCAAAACTCTTTGGCAAAAGATTTGAAGCCCGTCTTTATCCTGAGAGAAAGGGGATACCGGCACAGCGGTGCGATATCTCGAAGATAAAGAACCCCATGCACCGAGTATGATTTCACGGGCATCACCGCGGCGATCCAGCAAGCAAAGAGAATCTAATATATAGAACGGCATCGTCGTGATCACATATATGGCGCACCGCGGTGACGCTGTTTGTGGATGAAAAAGATTGCCATGGAAGATTTTCCGGTGAAGGCACCGTTGACTGAAAAGAGTATGCGCTTTTATACGTTTTTCGGGGATATCCGTTAAATGTGATGATCAATACAAGGAGGTATCGAAGTCACCGTAGCGTTTTGACCAATTTTATTTTACCGATACGGACAAATATGTTCTGTGGATGATGTTGCTGAATATGCAGACCGGTACAGCGGAAAACGGAAATATGAAGGAAAATGGCCCAGCCTCCACTGACTTGTTCATAAGACTTATAAAAAGCGCACCTTCGGCGTATACCAAGTTCATTCCATCAAAATAATTGTTCCTATAACTACGAATATGCTTTGCCCGATTGCGTGAAACAGTATTTTTCGAGATGACGGAAATGAAGAGACGAGGTTGAAGGCATTCTTTATATGTTACGTAGGGAAAAGCAAAAGTGCCGTAGCCGTACTCAAAAGATGGTGCGACTGAGAAACGAATCCTATGTGTGTTGGTGTGGAGAATAGATGAGGGGAGGCAAGACAATACGATGTTTACGGCGTAAGAGAAAGTCTCAATGTTGGAGGAGAAGGAACTGGAAAGAAAAGACGGATGAAATATTTGTTTTTATGGAAAGGTGAAACCGTTGAAAAGCGATATGGAAATAATGCCGTTGTATTACTTAAGGCAGATTTCTTGCCGAATAGAGAGGTGGAAGTGACAATACAAACGAGAACCTGTCGTTATAAAAACAAGAGATGTGATCGACGAAGAATGTCTTTATGATATTGCGATGATCGGTACTCTCAATTTTAAGTATCCTCCATTTAGCGTGGATTTGTTAATTTAGTGCGCGGCAAGTTCGTAAGGATGATGAGTGAGAATATCCGAATCCGACGGATACGGGATGAGGATATTCTTTTCTGGAAGGTCGCACATAGAGTAGTGGGGCGGGGCGTTCCATACCGAACTGGGCTCTTGTACGCAATCAGCTGCCCGCGACGAGAGCGTATCCAAAAGCTTATGCACAAGTATGACGCGATCTACTGAAAGTTCTTTTTTACACAAATTTCTTGACATACCCGGCTTTCAACAAGAGAAACATTCTAGTGTGATGCCGGAACAGTCTGCGTCTATGTCGACCACGGCGAACGTAGCCGTTCATGTATTGCTGAAACTCGCGTTACCCGCGGTAAGGTGACGGCATGTCTGAGGTGCGTGCAGATCTGTTATGAAAGTGTTTATATCGCAGGTAGTTGATGCTAAAGAATCATGTCGATATGTTGGTTAAACGACTAACTGCTGGGAAAATAAAGATTGCATATATGACATACCCTCTGAGGCCGAGAAAACTATAGGATGACATTTGGAATATGAGAGATTAGATCTTTTGTTATTGAGCCGAGAAAGCGCTGAATAGTTCATGGTTCAAGAAGAGTTTATACCAGCCAAAGAATATTTAGAAAGGAAAATTGATCGTATATATCCAATACTGATCCAACCAACACATTTTGATGAAAGCATATCTTCTGTCATAATCTTAAACACACGTCAAATACCAAGAACTGCAAATATGATTATCAAAAATATTAGCTGGAAAATGCATTTGATATGAAAAAGGCTTTTAATATTGTTACTGAAATAACGGAAGTTGAAAGTTTGAAATAAGATTTGATTGATCAGATAGTGGGGATTAACAGCATTTACTGTAAGGGATCTATACGGTCAGTAGTTTAGCCTGGCACTGGTTAAAGAAAAGAAAGCAGTTGTTAATCATACAGCATCCAAACTTTTATTGACGCACGATAGTATGAAGATTTTATTATTAAGTTAGATGATCTTGGGTCAAATTATTTTAACAGGATAAAATAGCGAACCCATGTCGGAGAAAATAGATAGCAACCGTCCGTCCGAGCAACTTCTGCGCTATCGGAACATGTGTTTGCTTGGCGATGAGGTGCTTGATTGACTATAGAGGTGATTTGAGTGCATGGTTTGGCAAATCACATATATCCACTATTTCCGGTAGCGTATTATATGTATAATTACACGATATAAAGTTAATTTTGAATCGATACGAAACATACAGAGTGTATTTACCTTAAAGTCTTGAGTTGAATACTGATGAACGAAAAGTGTTTACTAAGACGATTAAGTTCTCGCAGCTCAATGATATCTACGAGATGAGGATGATTTTAACAAATTTAAAGGGCTATCCTGACACCACAGGATAGATCTGATTCAGGAGAAGGGAATTCACTATTTAAAAAAATACAAGGAAAAAGTTATAGATTATAATGAACAGAATGTTTCTTTGCTACTAGAAAGTATGGTGATGACGATCGTGTGCAACATGTTTTAGCTTTAGTGGTCGAAGATGCTATTAGCATAGATATGTTAAGGTAATTATTCTCTTTGGAAAAAAAGATTATATTGACCTTTATGGAATAATTACTACAAGATTCTAATATTTTTGAAACTGGAAGGCGTTAATGGTGAACATATAAGGTGAATGAGGCTGTGAGAGACTATATATAACGCGTACAAAAAATACAAGTTTCACTAGAACATAGTATAGCGCTAGAGGTGATCTTTAGAGAAATGTTTTCCAGAGTGACCCAACTTGGTGCTAACGCAACTGATTTTTATTGGATTATGAGATAATGCAACGGGAAAGATATTCCGCATGGTTATAGAATACCGTCCATATCTCAAGGAATGATGGACTTCATTCAGAAATGAAATATAAAGATGCTTGCTGTAAGCGGCAAAACGAGCATTGGCAAACACTGGATAATATAGAAGCAGAGAATCGTTCATGAAATTAGAACGCATGTGTCTAGGGCTATGGCTAAACAGCAACAGGAAAGAGTGCTTGGTAGAGGCAAAGTCATTAAAACCTGAAACAAAGGGTTTATTTACGCATTTACTATAGATTAAATAGGAAGAAACGATAAAGCTCTGGAGGGAACTTAATCGCTTGTTAGAGAAAAGGCCGAATTTTTCTCAAGCTTAAAAGAGAAAAGTCCTTAGTATTGACTAGATTGCAACAGTATGATGGAGGCATTGTTTTGAAAAGAAATCACTATCTCTATAAAGATAACCTCTAATATCTCACATACTTTTGATTGTTTGATTAATACCATGAATCAGCAAAATAGGAGATGGGAGAGTATTATTTAGGTGAACTTTGAGACTTGAACGAATAAAAAGTGAAAAAAGCTCAGAGTATGTATTCAGAAAGATACTTATATTTGGCCTATATTAAGGTAGTAAAGGACAGTGCGCTTGTACAAGGAAAAGTCAACCGACGTCCAAAAGAGGTATCTATGCACTGATGGTGAAATTTACAGAAGCGTTTTTCTGTTGAGTATCAGAGATGGTGATGGATGCCATTGAGGAACTTAAATGAATATAGAGGTAATGCTGAACAATTGTACATATATTATGCAAAGCAAATATTTCGCAAATGGAGGATAATGAAAAGCAAAAACTATTTTCTACATCATATAAAATGGTTCACGGAGTCGTCTACAAATATATTTTTAGAAAACTGGACAGGAATATACCAAACAAAAGGTGGCGGTTTTAGGTGACGTATCTTCGCGTATGTGTAGGTTTGCTTAACCGCGTGTTATACAAGAGAGAAAAAGAGAAAAGAGATTGTCGAAGAACGATTGATGATTTCGCACAAGCAGATATGACGAAAAGAATCTCTACCTTGAAGCGAGTGCTGCTTTTGTAGAATGGCAGGGAGATATCAGCAGATTACCGTGCAATCAATTTCCAGAGAACAGTTTATTCCTCGTCACCGGCAGCGGGCAAGCACACTATCGGCCTCGAAATCTGGCAGAGAGCGATTTTCGTCGATAGGCACGTGCGCGTGCTGGACAATCCGCTGACGATACGAGAAGAATATCGCAGGATTCCGCGGCAACCCGAAGTTTGAATTTATCCAGGGGATATCCGCGATGCCGCGACGTGCGATCGTGCGTGCGAGGCGTGTCAGCTGGCGTCCTGCATCAGGCGGCAGAGGTGAGCGTGCCGAGAGCATCGAGCAGCCGGTCGGGCCATACGATGACGAATATCATCGGCACGGTGAACGTGATGGAGGCGGCGGCAAAGCATGGCGTGAAGAAGATGGACCTATGCCCTCAAGCGCAGCCGTCTACGGCGACGATGAGACGATGCCGAAGCGAGGAGGAGATCGTCGGACGGCGCTCTCTCGACGTATGCAGTGACGAAATTTGTCGATGAGGAGTATGCGTATCAGTATACGCCGAATTATGGGCTCGACCGCTGCGGATGCGCTACTTCAACGTCTATGGGCGGCGGCAGGATCCGAACGGAGCATACGCAGCGGTCATTCGAAGTTCATCGAGTGCCTCTGCGCGATGAGCCGCCGACGATCAACGGCGATGGTGAGCAGTCGCGCGACTTCGTCTATGCGTGGAGGATGTCGTCAGGCGAATCTCCTCGCGTGCTGCACCGCATGAGGCGGCAGGGGGAGGCGTACAACGTTGCGGCGGACAAGCGGTCGAGTCTCAATGAGATGTATGCCGTACTCAGCAAACTCTCGGCAAAAGACCTGAAAGCTCCGTCTGTGGTCCTGAGCGAAAGAGCGAGCATCGCGCACAGCGAGCGGACATCTCGAAGATCCGAAAAGAACCTCTGGCCAGTGCGCCGGAGCAATGATTTCTCGGACGCATCGCCGAAGAGCGATCCAGTGGTATAAAGAGAATCTGTAGGAAAAGGCGGTATCAATGTTTTCCTGATGTGAGAAATTGATGTCGCTGTTGCGCTTTGCGAATATGATATAGTTTTTTTGGATGGAAGTGCAGATCCTAGTAGTGTGAGTTGCGGCTTGAGGAGCCCTCGATTTGCGCTCTGGATTTTGCCCGATTTCTTTTTCCGTGCCCGCCCTCACTGGGCTTGTTGCTACGAAACAGGCTGCCCGAGCGCCGGGCTGCATGATGAGCGCGAGCAGTGAGGAGAACGCAATGGCAGCACGGAATAAAGCTGGCAATCCCGCCTCGATATCTAAATGCACGGACCGATTGGGCCACCAGCAGAGAGAGAGCGCTGCTGTGAGTGCAGCTGTCCTGCTTAAAACTCACTCCATGAGAATTTATATCCATCGTTCCTCAAATCGCTTCGTATAGGTTTTCCAAGTTGTGTCTCAAACCGGTTTTGTTTAGCTGTTTTCGGCTGCGAGAGCTGGTATAAGTACACGTATCATCGCCGTAGCAACGTGCACTGGAGCTGGCTGCAATCTTTATGCCGTACTTCATGTGATCTCCTTCGCATTGCAGCCAGTTTATCCGGAGGAGGAGATTACACGCTTCCCGTGTATATATCGCTCCGGCAGGTCAGAGAACATTTCCGTTTGCTGCATGTCAAGCTGAGAAGATTGTTTGTGCAGGTGAGGAGAAGATCATTTTCGGCGTTAAAATCAGCAAAGGCGATAGCAGCCCGAATCGTTAAAAATCAGATTCAGTCATAGCTCGATCTCGCTCCATATGGAATCTCATGCTTTTTCTGAGAAGGGCGCGAGATCGCTACAAGATTCCCTCCTCCGTAATTATCGCCATGTAATCAGACCGCGATCCGTGACGTCAGATGCAGGGTTACAGGACTCTTTACACCGTCTGCGGTCACATGCGCTCCTTGTACCACATATCGGTGACTCCTCGGGGACGTTGTTCGATGTGATGCTCGGCACCCGTTGGGGGTGATTCATGTCAATGGTGGAAGCGGGGGCGCAGACGTAGAAGGATGCCATAGTGTTTCATGAGGATGGCAACGGCGGAGGTGCCGATCTTGTTGGCGACGTCGCCGTTGGCGGCGACGCGGTCGCAGCCGACGAAGACGGCGTCGATCCAGCCGTTTTTCGCGACGGTGGATGCCATGTTGTCGCAGATGAGGGGTGACGTCCATGCCGGCCCGCGCTGAGTTCATAGCGCGGTGAGGCGTGCGCCCGGGCCAGGGGACGTGTCTCGTCGGCAAAGATGCGGAAGTTGTGGCCCTTTGTCGTGCCAAGGTACATGACGGCGGTGGCCGTGCCGTATTTTGGCGGTGGCAGCTGGCCTGCGTTGCAGTGGGTAGGAGTCCATCGCCGGGCTTTACTGAGGGTGAGCGCGTGCTCACCCATATGCAGATGTCGATGTCCTGCTGTTTGATGCGCGGAGGGCTTCTGCGCGAAGGAGGTTGCGGATTTCAGGGGATAGATTTCCTCGCTGTTTTCTCACGATGCGCTCCATGCGGTTCAGCGCCCATGAGAGATTGACGGCAGCGGGACGAGGAGTTCAGGTAGATCGGCCGTCGCATGAAAGCGGCACGCGAATTGCCGTAGTCGTCGGTGTCCCATCTCAAGTGAGGCGAGGTAGATGCGCCGATGGCGGCAGCGTCGCCGATGGCAGGTGCACCGCGCACCTGAAGTTCAGCGGATGGCCTGTCCAGATTTCGCCCCTGCGTTTTAGATGGAGATATTCGGCGAGTCTCGGGAGCTTTGTTTGGTCGATGATGACGGGGCGCGCTCTCTTTGGCGTCGAGGGCGAGGGTTTCCATGGTGAGGATGTTGGTGCGTTCATTGTGTACCTCCCCAAAGCGTCGGATACTTTCCACTTTTGCCAGTTCGTCTGCTGATGGTCTCCGGCGCTCGTGTCCGAGGACGGTGAGGGTGCGGTAAGTAGATGTCCGGCGGGGTTCTTCCGGCGTAGCTTGCGCGCAGGAGCGCCTCGCGAGGTCGGCGGCGGCGGCGACGACGCCGATAGTGCCTGCATGAGGGGCGACATTGGCAATGGAGAGCGGCTGGAGAACATTTTCCCGCAGCCCGCTCGTGTACCAGTCGACCGCCGGGCGCAACGGGAATGCCAGTAACCTTCGCGGCGGCTGAGGAGGAGAGCAGCTCGAGACGATGGCGGGGATGGAAGCCTGTTCATGACGGCAAAGGCAGAAGTCAGCCGTGCACGCGAGTGCGTATGCGCAACTGGCGATGTACGTCGCGTGCAAGGGTTCCGATAGATGGCGCAGTGCATCATCAGTTCGCTCGTCGGCCGCTGTCCAGCGCGTAGGCCTCGACGGTGTGTCCCGTGCCGTCGATGGCAACGATATCGATCCGTCTCGCATCTCCATGGCAGCTGCATGCCCGTCGGCGTGATGCAGACATAGCCAATCTCTCTGCTCGCGGATGCTGAAATTGCCCGCACGATGGCGGCACAACCGATCGCGTTCCGCCTGCTAGTGCGCCAGTGGAGTACCGTTTCTTTGATTGCTTCCAACACGCCCAGTGCGGCTCCTCGCTTATCCATAGTCCTTATTTTAGCGAAAATTCACGAGGCTTTGTGCATTTTTCCGTCAAGAAATCATGAAAATGAGTGCCGATAGAAGGATAAACAGTTTGACTTTTATTGGGAATGGTTTATAATATAAAGCGTAATGAGCGCCTTTTGGCAGGAATGCCCTGCGGCGCATGATGTATAAGGGAACGCACAGGGGTATTTCAATGGCGGTAAAAGTTGCTATCAATGGATTCGGTCGTATCGAGTCGTCTCTGCCTTCGTCAGATCGTTCGATGCGCCCGGCTATGAAGTCGTCGCAATCAACGATCTGACGCAGGCGAAGATGCTCGCCCATCTCCTGAAGTGCATGACTCCACACGCAGGGTCGCTATAAAGTGCGCAGATTCCGTCGAGGCCGGCGAGGACTCCATCACGGTCAACGGCAAGAAGATCAACATCTACGCACAGGCGGATGCAGCGCAGATCCCCAGGGGCAGAGCACGATATCGATGTCGTGCTCGAGTGCACGGGCTTCTACACGGCAAAGGCGAAAAGGCTGAGGCGCATATCAAGCTGCGGCGCAAGAAGGTCGTCATTCCCGCTCCTGCGGGCAACGATCTCCGACGATCGTGCTTCAACGTCAACCACAAGACGCTGACGAGAGGGCAGACAAGGTCATCTCGGCAGCATCCTGCACGACGAGACTGCCTTGCACCGATGGCAAAGGCGCTGGAATGATCTCTGCCCGATCAAGAGCGGCATCGGACGACGACGATCCATGCCTACACGGGCGACCAGATGCCGCGTTGATGGCTACGCGCGCAAGGGCGACCTGCGCCGCAGCCCGTGCAGCAGCAGTCAACATCGTCCCGGAACCTCGACAGGCGCGGCAAAGGCGATCGGTCTTGTCATCCCCGAGCTCAACGGCAAGCTCATCGGCTCGGCACCAGCGCGTTCCGACCCCGACGGGCTCGACGACGCTCCTCTACGCAGTGGTCGAGGGCAAGGTCACGGTCGATCAGGATCAACGCACAGATGATGAAAGAGGCGACGAGAGTCGTTCGGCTACAACACGGACGAGATCGTCTCCAGCGACATCATCGGCACGACCTATGGCTCGATCTTCGACGCAGCGCAGACGATGGTCAGCGACACGGGTGACGGCAACACACGCTCGTCCAGGTCGTCTCCTGGGCATGACAACGAGAACAGCTACACGAGCCAGATGGTTCGCACGATCAAAGTGCTTTGCTGAACTCGGCTGATAAGTAAACATTGTTTTCTTGGGAGGCAGGATGTGCTCCATGCCCTCCTACAGCATACGATCTTTCGAGGTCCAGCCGATGTTTGAGCCGGACCTCGTTTCTTTATGGAGGGACAGCATGAACAAAAAGACAATTAAGGATATCGATGCTGTCAAGGGCAAGAAGGTATTCGTCCGCGTGGACTACAACGTTCCATTTGATGCCGAGATGAGACATGCACGAACGATACGCGCATGGTGCGCACGCTGCCGACGCTGAACTATCTGCTCGACGGCGGCGCGGCGCTCATCATCGCCTCGCCACAGTGGCCGTCCGACCGAGGCGCGTGAGGATAAGTTCAGCACGGAAGCACCTCGTCAAGCATCTCGCAGAAGCTCCTCGGCCGTGAGGTCAAGTGGGCATCCGACTCGCGTCGGCTCCGAGGCGGAGAAGCTCGCGGCGAGGCTGGAAGCCGGGCGAAGTCCTCCTGCTCGAGAACCCTGCGCTATCACAAGGAAGAGAAGAAGCGATCCTTCGCCTTCGCAGCAGCTCGCATCGCTCGCCGATGTACGCTGTGGACGATGCGCTCGGTGTTTCGCATCGTGCGCATGCACTCGAATGCGGGCGTGCCAGCGGGACATCGAGACGGTCGCGATTCCTGATGAGAAGGAGATCAACTACATCGGCAAGACGCTCGAGAACCCGCAGCGTCCGTTCGTTGCGATCATCAGCGGGGCAAAGGTCTCCGACAAGATCGGCGTCATCAGCAACATGATCGAGAAGGTTGGCACGATCATCATCGGCGGCGGCATGGCGCATAGCCGTTTGATGCGGCGAAGGGGACTGCCGATCGGCGACTCCTCTGTGAGCCGGACAAGATGGATCTCGCCCGCGACCTCCTCAAGAAGGCCGAGGCGAAGGGGTCAAGGTCGTCCTCCCGCTCGACGTCGCGTTGCGAATATGTTCCCGCTCGCCGACGAGGCAGTGGAAGGTCGAGGGCAGGTCAAGATCGTCGATGTCGACAAGGTTGAAAATGCTGGCAGGCACTCGACGAGTGCCGAAGACCTCCGAGGAGATATGTCAATGCGCTGAAGGGCGCCAAGACGATCATCTGGAACGTAGCGATGGGCGTCTTTGAGTGCGACGGGTTCGCAAAGGGCACGCTGGCCGTGGCAAAGGCCGTTGCGGATGCGACCGAGGCCGAGTGCGACGAGCATCGTCGGCGGCGGCGACTCCATCGCGGCGCTCAAGAAGACGGGGCTGACGGACCGGGATCTCCCACGTCTCGACGGGCGGCGGCGCGACGCTCGAGTTCCCTTGAGGGCGCAGGGAGATGCCGGGCATTGCAGCCATCGCAGACAAGTAAGAACATTTACGTTTTGATACAGAAGGAGAAAACTATGGCATCGGACCCCGATTATCGCCGGCAGCTGGAAGATGAACAATACGATCGCCGCAGGCGCTCGCTCGTCGAGGAGCTGATCCCGCCTCGTCAAGCGATGCAAAGGTCACCGTCGTCGCCTCGCCCGACGGCAGCGGCACTCGCCGCTGTCGCCGATGCGGTCAAGGGCACGAAGGCATCCACATCAGTGCGCAGAATGTGCACTGGGAAGAGCGGTGCCTATACGGGCGAGCTCTCGACGGATATGCTGAAAGAGATCGGCGTGGACTACGTCATCCTCGGCCACAGCAGAGCGCCGCGACTACTTCGGCGAGACGGGATGAGGGCGTCAACAAGCGCGCCCGTGCGCGCATACGCGGCACGGCATCGCCGATCATCTGCTGCGGCGAGTCGCTTTGCCATCCGCGAGGCGCGGCACGTATATCGCGCACGTCGTTGCGCAGATCAACGCCGCGCTCGAGGGCTTTACGGCGGACGGGGCAGGAAAGCTCGTCATCGCCTAGTGGGCCGATCTGGGCGATCGGTACGGGCAAGACGGCAACGTTCGGGCAGGCGAGGAGGTCTGCAAGGCGATCCGCGAGTGCCGTCGCGAAGAAGTTCAACCAGCAGGCAGCCGAGCGCGATCCGCATTCAGTACGCGCGGCGGCGTCAGGCCGGCGACGATCAAGGATCTCATCGCAGCAGCCAGATGTCGACGGTGCACTCGTCGGCGAGTGCCTCGCTGAAGGCACAGGATTTCGCGGCAATCGTGAATTTCTGATTATCGTATTCTCATTTTGTATGGCGTGGATTTTCCGCTCAGCGGAAATGAAGCGCCATACGAGTTTTGCAGCGAAAGCTCTTAGAAAGATACCAATATTATGGCAAAACTTAAGAACGCGCCTGTTGCGCTCATCATCATGGATGGATTCGGAGATGGTGATCCGAACGATCTGAAGTACAATGCCATCGCCATGGCAAAGACGCCGGTACTCGACGGCCTGATGAAGGAGTTCCAGCAATACGGAAATCCAGGCGTCGGGCGAGATACGTCAGGTCTGCCGGACGGACAGATGGGCAACCCGAGGTCGGACATACGAACATCGGCGCAGGGCGCATCGTCTACCAGCAGCTCACACGCATTACGCGTGATATCAAGAACGGCGACTTCTTCAAGAATAAGGCGCTGCTCACCATCGTGCGCGGGGTCAAGGAGCACGGCGGCGCGCTGCACGTCAGTGGGGCTGGTCTCCCGGGCAGCGTGCACAGTCACGGCGATCATCTCTTTGCTCGTGCTCGAGCTCGCGAAGCGCGAGGGACTGACCCAGGTCTAGATTCTATGCCTTCCTCGACGGGCGCGACGTGCCCGCCAAAGAGCGCGCAGGAGTATCTCGAGGCGGTCGAGAAAAAGGCGGCGGAGATCGGCGTCGGCAAGATCGCTACGGTCAGCGGCGTTACTGCGCCATGGATCGCGACACGCGCTGGGAGCGCAAGCAGCTCGCCTATGGAGGCGATTGCCCATGCCGAGAGGCAAAGACCGTGGCGAAGTCCGCTGTAGCAGGACTGCTCGCATCGTACGCGGATGACGGGCGAGAAGCCCGAGGGCGTGACGGATGAGTTCGTCTGGCCGTTTGTGGTCGAGGGCTATCACGGCATGAAGAACGGCGACGGCGCGATTTTTCACAACTTCCGTCCCACGAGCGTGCGCGTCAGCTCACCCACGCCTTTGTCGATGCGAAGTTTGACGGCTTCGCACGACGAGTCGCTGAAGATCCCCTTTGCGACGTTCTCGGAGTACGAGGCAGGGATGAACGCACTCGTGGCGTTCCCGCCCGAGGATCGACAATACCTTTGGCCAGTACGTGCAGGATCTGGCTATACCCAGCTGCGCATCGCGGAGACGGGAAGCACGCACGTCACATTCTTCTTCAGCGGCGGTGTCGAGCAGCCCGTCAAAGGCGAGGACCGCATTCTCGCGTACATTCGCCGAAGGTGGCGACCGCATGATCTGCGGCCCGAGATGAGCGCGATCGAGGTCACGGACAAGGTCGTCGAGGCGATCAGTCCCGCAAGTACGACTTCATCATCCTCAACCATCCAACTGCGATGCCATGGTCGGGCATGCGGGTGTCGTCCCTGCCGTCATCAAGGCGGTCGAGACGGTCGATACCGCGTCGTGACGGTTCGTCGATGCCATCCGTGAGGTGTCGGCGGGGTCTGCATCACGGCAGACCACGCAACGCGGATAGAGATGTGGGACTACGACAGCAATCAGCCGTTCACCGACACGCGACGAATCCCACGTGCCATTCGCGTCGTCTCTCGCCCGCGTGAAGGATATCCATACGGGTGCGCTCTGCAGACATCACGCCGCCACCTCACGCATGGCGGGCTTCCGCATCCCGAGCGGAGATGACAGGGCGAGCCGCTTTCATGACGCTGGAAGTAAGACCGTTTCGTTTCGTCCTCAGGAAAAGGACGGGTGACATGCCACCCGTCCTTTTCGTTTAAGAAAGAGATTGGACAGAATGGTATCACTAGACCATATTTACTTCATGATCGGAGGCTTTTATGTCTGCGCTTTCTTGTTCTCCTGCGCTGCCATGCGGACTAACATCGCCCTTGCTGCTCTACGCAATGCTGCAGCAGCGCGATACGCCGCGTGTCGTGAAATTTCTCTTTCGCGTCTCGCTGCTCTATCTCATCAGTCCGGATGGACATTATCCCCGATACGATTCCGCTCTGGGGCGGTGGATGATATGGTGATCCTCCTGCGGCGACGACGTCGCCGCTGATCCGCATGCGCGCGCATACGCGCACGGAGGCGAGCGGCGCGTGGAGCGTTACGGTACATGGCTGACTCTGGCGCATCCATTCTGATGGTGCTGTGGATCGTCATTTTCATCCGGGCGCTCATCAAGGTGTTTTCGTGAGGCTCTACATCGCGGAGAAGCGAGCGTTTGCCAGCGCGCTTGCCGCGTGTCTTCCTGCGCGCACCGCAAGGGGTTCAGGATGGATCGAGGACGGGCGGCGGTGTGGTGACGTGGCTTTTTGGGCATAGTCGCGTCAGGCGGAGCCGGAGGAGTACGATCCCGCGCTGAAACGCTGGCGCGCGAGATCTGCCGATCCTGCCGAAGGAGTGGCAGCTCGTTGTGAATGAGAGCGCGGCGCAGCAGTTCGCCGTGTAGCGCTGATCGCGCGTGCCGATGAGTGTGCACGGCGGCGACCCCGGACCGCGAGAGGGACAGCTCCCGTGGATGAGGTGCTGGACTATCTCGGCAATACTAAGCCCGTACGCCGCATTCTCATCAATGCGCTCGATGACAAGAGTATCCACGATGCACTGAATGACCCGCTGCGACAACGGGGATTTCGCTTCCCGCTAAAACGTTCCGAGCGCTGGCGCGCGTGCACGCGCGGACTGGCTCATCGGATGAATCCTCACGCGCCTATACGCTCGCGACGCGGCGGGCAGGGTGCATGCGCGGCTCGTCCTGCCCATCGGCTGGGTCAAGACATCGACGACTGGCACTCGTCGTGCGGCGTGAGCGCGTGATCGAGCACTCTTACACCCGCGACCCACTATCTCGTCGATGCACTCTGCACAGAGGCAGGAGAGACGTTCCGTGCGCGGTGGAAGCCGTCGGAGGAGCGTACGCCGCTCGATGCCGAGGGGCGGCTCGTGACTCTGCGGCGGTCAAAGCTGCCGTGGCATCGCTTTGGCGCGCCGCCCGCAGACGGCGCGGTGACGAAGCATGAGCGAAAAGAAAAGGAGGAGCCGCCGCCGCTCTTTTCGCTCTCGCACCTGCAGGTGCTCGCTAGGCACACGCTATGGCTATGAGCCGCAGCAGGTGCTCGATACGGGCACAGAAGCTGTACGAGGACTGACCAGCTATCCGCGCTCCGATGCAGAGTACCTGCCCGTGAGCCAGCACATGGGGACGCGGCGAAGATTCTCAGCAATCTCACCCGCGCTCCCTTTGATACGCCGCTTGCGGCGTGGGCACAGGCGGCGATCCTGTGAAGAAGTCGCGTGCGTGGAACGACGCGAAGATTTCGGCGCATCATGCGATCATCCCGACGACCGGTGCCTGTGAATCTCGCGCGGCTCACGGCGATGGAGCGCAATATCTACGAGCTGATCGCGCGTGCCTATATCGCTCGAGTTCTGCCCGAACTACGTCTACGATCAGACGAAGGCCGAGGTGACGCATCACGGCGAGACGTTTCACGGCGCGCGGGCGCACGGAACGCACGGCGGATGGCGCACGATGTACCGCATCGGGGAAGAACGAGTCCGAGGGATGCGGAGAAGGAGGACGAGGAAAGCGCGGTTCTCCCACCGATGAAAAAGGGCGACGCGGCGGCGTTCGTCTCGGCGGAGATGAAGGAGCGGCAGACGAAGCCGCCCGCGCGCTTCACGCCCGCGACCCTGCTCCAGGGGGATGAAGGAGATTCATGCAAGTACGTCAAGGACGAGGCGGCGAAAAGATGCTGCGCGATGTGTCCGGCATCGGGACGGAGGCGACGCGCGCAAGCATCATCGAGATCATCCGCCGCAAGTTTCTCCATGCTGCGGGCAAAGAAAGAAGGTGCTGACGCCAACGGCGGAGGCGTACCTGCTCATCGACGCACCGCCCGACACGATGACGTACCCCGATGACGGCGATCTGGGGAGGATCAGCTGCACGCGATGGCGGACGGCGTGGGACGCCCGAGGAGTTCTCGCGGGCGGGCGGCGTTCGCGCGTGATCTCTGTGATGCGGCGCGGACGGCACAGATGGCGGGCGGCGAGGGATATCCCTGCCCCTGCCCTGCGGGCGCGGCGTCATGCTGAAGCGCAAGGGAAAGCACGTGATTTCTGGGGCTGCTCGGCATTTCCGCAGTGCCGCATGACGGCGGATGATGCGGGCGGCAAGCCGAATCCCTTTGCCGGGGCGGCGGTGCCACGCTGCGCTGCGGGTGATCGGCACGCGTCCCCCTGCCGCCGCGATGACGGCGCGCCGCAGCTATACGCCGACGGCAGATGCGAGCAGGCGGAGATGGATGCGCTGTTTTTGACCAGTAAGGTGAGGCTCCGCTATCGCTCATGGCGCCCCACCACCGCAGCGAGCTCTCCCTCGCAGCGGCGGGGGAGGCTTTGGGAAACGCGACGCTCGAGCGCATGCATGGCGATAGCGCGTCTGAAGGATACGCCTGCTGGAAGCTTAGGAGGAGTACGATGGACTTTACATCACTTGGCGTGCCCGCGCCGCTCGCGGCGGCACTGGCTGCGCGCGGCATCACGGAGCCGACGGAGCATCCAGCGGGAGGTGATTCTCGCCGCGTGTGCAGGTGAGACCCGATCGCGAGGCGCCGACAGGAACGGGCAAGACGCTCGCCTACCTCCTGCCCGCACTCATGCGCATCGATCCAGCCGTGCGAGCGGCGCAGGTACTGTCCTCGCGCCGACGCATGAGCTCACGATGCAGATCGCCGGCGTCGCGCGTGAGCTCGCACCGGCGGCGGGGCTCTCTGTCGGCGTGCAGGCACTCATCGGCGGGGCGAATGTGCAGCGGCAGATTGATGCACTGAGAGAAAAACCTGCGCTCATCGATCACGCTCCGCGCCGCGCATCGTGGAGCTGCACCGCCTTCGCAAACTAAAAACTGCAGGAGGTGCGCCTCTGTGTGCTGATGAGTTCGACCGTCTCCTCGGCAGGCAGCACAGCCCGGAGGTGCGTGCTGTCCTGCATCTCCTGCCCGCGCGATCGGCAGATGCTCCTGCTCTCGGCGACGGCGGCCGCAGGGGCGTACAGGCGGCGGAGGCGCCTCGCACGCCGCGCATCATCCCGTGCGGCGGCACAGGGAAACGACGTGTGAAAAACTACTATCATATTGTGGCCATTTCGTGATAAAATAAAGGCTGTGCAAAATTGACGCGCCGCCTGCCGATCTCGTCGGGGACCTGTCTTGTCGACCGCAGCTTCGATGCGGCGAAAGCCGTGGAGAAGCTGCGTACGAGGGCATCCGCGTCGCCGCGCTGCTCGGCGGCGAGCGGCGCGACCAGCGGCGAGCTGCCCTCGATGCGATTCGCGCGGGCGCACAGCTCCTCATTTCCACCGACCTTGCTGCACGCGGTCTGGACATCGAGGATGTGGACTGCGTCGTCCAAGTCGATCTGCCCGAGGATGTGCGCACCCATCGTCACTGCGTGGGCGGACGGCACGCGCGCGGCAAAGCAGGTGCCGTGATCTCGCTCGTCGATGCGAAGGAAGTGGAGCGGCTGAAGACACTCGCCGCGCGCATGAAAACCTCGATGTGAAACAGCTCGATTGATTACCCTGCCCAAAGGAGGCTCTTGATTCGTGGACATATCGCCCACACTACTCGATTTACTGCTCGTCATCTTTTCTGATCTTTATGAACGGCTTTCTTCGTCGCCGCAGAATTCTCGCTGCGTCAGCATCCGTCCGTCGCGCCTTGAGACGCTGATCGCCGAGGGGCGTCAGCCGTGCGAAAGTACGCCAAAGCAGCTGACCGATCACCTCGACCTCGCTGTCCGTGACGCAGCTCGGCATCACGCTCGCCCCGCCTGGCCTCGGCTGGGTGGGCGAGCCGGCGATTGCCGTGCTGATTCTGCCCGCGACGCAGCACATGGGGCTGCCGGACGAGTCGGGCACACGGTCGCGCTCGCGATCGCCTTTCACCCTCATCACACGCTCCACATCGTGCTCGGCGAGCTGACGCCGAAGTCGATGGCGATTCGCCAACGTGGAGCGCATCCTCCTCGCGATTGCGTTTCCCCATGGTGCTCTTTTGACCGCGTCATGCGCCCTTTGTCTGGGTACTCAACACGGTGGCGAATCACATCGCCGCAAACTCGGCTATGAGGTCAAGGGCGAAAACGAGGACGCACACACGGAGGAGGAGCATCCGTCTCCCGATGAAGGAGAGCTTCCTCGGGGCTCATCAACAGCACGGAGGCGGACTTCGCTGACAAGGTTCTTTCCTTTACCGAGCTGAACGCACGTGAGATCAGCGGTGCCGCGTACTGATATGATCTGCCTCTATCTCGACGATCCGCCCGCCGACCGCATCAAGATCATCATCGAGGAGCAGCAGACGCGCTATCCTGTCTGCTACAGGGACAAAGGATCACATCATCGGCTTTATCCACGTGAAAGATCTCCTGCCGCCGCTCACGCGCGGAGAGCAGGCTGAATCTGCGCCAGCATCACGCGCGCTCTCCGTGCCCGAGAGCATGGACGGCAGCATCCTTCCTGCGCGATGCAGGAGCAGGGCTCGCAGCTTCCATCGTCGTCGATGAGTGCGGCGGAACGGCGGGCATGGTGACCGTCGAGGACATCATCGAGCAGATCGTCGGCGATATCCGCGACGAGTTCGATGTCGAGCGTCGAGAGCGTCGAGTGGCGCGGCTCGATATCTGCTCCATCGATGCGAAAGCTGCTGCTCGAGGAGGTCGACGATCTTCTCGGCGTCTGCATCGTGGATGAGGATGTGACAGCATCGGCTGGCTGGCTCTGACGACCAGCTCGGCGAGGCGCCGCGCGTCGGGCAGATGGCGGCGCGATGCGCGCGCTCCTCACGTGGAGTGGGGTAGAGGGCATCCGCATCACGCGCGTACTGCTGCGTATGCCGCATACGATGCTCGTGGTACAGGAGCTCCCCAGCCGCCAGCGGGGAGAAGTGACGGAATCGCGCATGGCGGTGTGGACATTTCGCTCGCCACGTTTGCGTTCTCTGTGTTATGATTACAAAATATCGTTCGTTTTTAAAATGCAAAGGGAAGCGCTTTTCTTGCTCACACTTTAATGGTACTGGATGCAATCGTCGCGATCATCCTCATCGCGTCTGTGCTCAGGGGAGGCAAAGTCTGCCGGCATGGGCGGCTTTGGACGGCGGCGAGATACGGTGTTCTCGGCAGGGCACGCGGCATGGACGCGCTGCTCGCACGCGTGACCGTCGTGTTCGCGATACTGTTCGGGTGATTACGATCATTATCGCGCGGCTGGCTGAGCCGTATCCGTGGCAGGAGCCTCTGCTGCTGCTCTGCGGGGCAGGGCTGTTTTTGGGATGCATGGAATCGTTTTTGTCGGAAAGGGGATACGTCATGCATTTACTGGGCGCAGAGCTCTCTCTCTGCCGGGCGGACGGCATGGCGTCCTCCTCATTCATGGATTCGCAGGACTTCCCGCTGAGCTGCAGTCTCAGCGGGGAGTACCTCATGCGCGCGGCTACGGTGCTCGCCATACGACTTGCTGGGCACGGGACGACGCAGAGATCTCAGCCGCACGGGAGCATGAGGACCGGATGGACTCTGTGCGCTGACGGCTACGCGATTCTGCGTGCGTGTGACGACATCGCCGTCGTGGGGGCACCTGATGGGGGCGACCCGTGCCCTGCTGCTTTCGGTCGAGGCGGAGGTCACCTCGTTATGAGCCCCGGTGCGCCACTGATCATTGCGCGCGAGCAGGATCGAGCATCTGCCGACGCGCGGCGAGCGTCGGTCGCTGCTGTGCCGAAGGCGCGCCGCAAACCGGGAGAACGTCCCGCAGGCGCGAACAACACCTATCGGCGCATGCCGCTCGTCTCCGTCCATGAGATGATGGATGGGATCGCCGCGCCCGCAGCGAGGCTGGGCAAGGTGCGCGCGCCGCTCCTGATCGTCCACGAGCGCGTGACCATACGGCGGATCCGAAAGAGTGCCGAGGAGCTGCGCGCACACGTGGCAAGCACGGACTGTAGAGACGGTGATTCTCCTGATGCGGGGCATCTGCTCCCGCTCGACGAGGGGGTCAGGAGCGCGTATTTGAGCGCACGGCAGATGGAGAAGGCTGTGCAGGGAAGAAGATCGTAGAAACGAAAAAGAGGAAAATATGGAACAGGAACAACTGGATACGCTCAAGGAGAGGATCACTACGCCTTTTTATGCGGAGGACGCCTATCGCCCGCTGCCTGAGGCGGAGCTGCGTACGGGCTGCTCGGAGAGCGAAGGAAGGAGCTCTCCGATGCTCTTGGTAGCACTTTGAGGCCCGAGGGTGCAGTCATCCTGCAACCGCAGTGACTCTTATGGTCTGCCGAGCCGCACGAATCTCGTGGTGGGGCGGTTTCCAGCGTCGCCGGAAGGGGTTCGGCTTTATCATCCCCGATGTGCGCGAGACGGAGGAGGAGACGGATGTCTTTGTCCCCGGCAGTGCGATGGGGACGAGCGATGCACGGTGACCGCGTGGTCGCACGCGTCACACCGTCCGAGCAGCCGGGACGCGCGCGCGAGGGGAGATCATCCGCATCCTTGAGCGCGTGTCATCACGCTATCGTCGGCACGTTCGAGCGCAGCAAGGCGTTCGGTTTGTCACGCCCGACAGCACGAAGATCGGGCGCGATGTCTTTGTGCTGGAAAAGGACTTTGGCGGGGCAAAGACGGCAGCAAGGTCGTCGTCGAGATCACGAAAGTGACGGAGCAGCGCAGGAGCGCCGAGGGGCGCGTCGTCGAGGTGCTCGGCAAGACGGGCGACCCCGGCGTAGACGTGATCGCCGCTCACGCGCGCCTCACGATCTCGATGAGAAGTTCCGCCTGATGTCGCAGAGGCGGCGGCGCGCTGCGCCGAAGCGATCCGCTTCCCGAGGAGTATGCAGGGCGGCGGACCGACGTGATTTCCCCATTGTCACGATTGACGGTGAGGATACGAAGGACATCGACGACGGTGTTTACGCCTATGAGAAGGACGGCGGGTTCTTCCTCGGCGTCTATATCGCCGATGTCAGCCACTATGTCCGTGCGGGCGAGCTCGCTCGATCGTGAGGCGCGGCGCGGCGCGGGACGAGCGTCTATCTCGTCGACCGCGTGATTCCGATGCTCCCTGAAGGAGCTGTCGAACGGGATATGCAGCCTGAACGAGGGCGGATCGTCCTCGATGGCGTGCGAGATGGAGATCGCGCATGGACGGCGAGGTCAGAAGCTGTCGAGATCGTGCCGTGCTGATCCATGCTGCGCGCCGCCTTACCTATACGCTCGTCAACCGCGTCCTGCCGGCGATGAGCCGTTCGTCTCGGACAACGGCGACATCCGCCCGATGCTCGATACGCTGCGCCGTCTGCGCGAGGTGCTGCGCGCCAGCGTCATCGGCGCGGCTCGATTGACTTTGAGCTGCCCGAGGTCAAGGTAAAGCTCGATGCCGATGGGACATCCCGTCGCGCTCGAAAAAGCGTACGGGCTCGATCGGCGAGTCCATCATCGAGGAGTGCATGCTCGCGGCAATGAGACCGTGGCGCGCCACATGGAGCTGAAGGAAGAGCTGTTCGTCTCACCGCGTGCATGAGACGCCCACCTGCTGAGAAAAATCGAGCGTCTGCAGAGCCTCTCGCAGCGCTTGGTCTGCGCCTCCATGTCGATGAGGACGGCAAGGTGCGCCCTCCGACATCCAGCAGGTGCTCGACCGCGTCGAGGGACAGCCCTGAGGAGCGCATCATCGTACCGTCGCCCTGCGTTCGATGCAGCAGGCGCGTTATTCGACGGCGAGCCTTGGGCACTTTGACCTTGCGGCGCGCCACTATACGCATTTTTACCCGCCGATCCGACGCTACCCCGACCTCTCGTGCATCGCCCTGCGCGAGACGTTTGCCACGGGGCATATCGCGGCGGAGAAACGCGAGCGTCTCGCGTGCGCTCCCTCCCCGAGGCGGCGGAACACTCGGCGCGTGAGCGCATCGCCATCGAGGCGGAGCGCGAGACGACCGATATGAAAAAATCGAGCACATGGCGCAGTTCGGGCGAGACCTACGAGGGTGTCATCAGCGGCGTGACGGCGTTTCGGCATCTTCGTCGAGCCTCGAGAACGGCGTCGAGGCTGGTTCACGTCTCGACCATCAACGATCTACTATACCTGCACGTCGAGGATCAGTATGCGATGGTGGGCGAGCGCACGGGCACACGTTATCGCCTCGGTGATACGGTGACCATCATCATCACGCGCGCCGATGCACAGGCGCGGACGCTCGACTTCGTGCTGAAGGACAACGGTGTTCTACGACCCGACGGCACTCGCTCCTGCGTGAGCGCGGTGGCACTGCCCCGCCCCCGCGAAGCAGCGATGCGGACGGAGCAGACGCGCAGCCCGCGCCGCAGGAAGCGCAGCGCCGCGACACTCCCGCCGCTGCAGCGGCGAAAGCCATGGCGAACGGCGCAGGAAACGCGCGCGGCGCACATGGTACGAGCGGCAGACACGCCCAGAGGTGACCGCGCCGCCCATGCGGCGGCGGAGAGCGTGCCGCGCAAGGCACGGACGGACGGCAAGCCACTGCGGCGCAGTGCAGCGCGGCGGAAAAGCCGAGCGCAGATCGCCGCGTCACGCGGCGGACGCAGTCGCAGGAGAGCCGTCGTGACGATGAGCGACCACCGGACGCGACTATCACCGCGTCAAGGTGATGGGGCTCAACAGCGCGGTTCCGACCGATCCGCCGGGCTACCGCAGCCGGAGTGAGGAGCCGGAGCGACGGAGAAGCCGCGTTGCAGCGCCGCGCCCCGCACGCCGTATGAACCGCAAGATTTTGAGGGAAGGGTACGCGAGGCACCGAATGAGGAACATCAATGGGAAAGAAAACGAGGGCGTACGGATCGCCTGCGAGAACTGCAAGGCGCGGCACGACTACTTCATCCACGAGACCCATGAGGCGGAATGGAGCTGGTCGGTACGGAGGTCAAGTCCCTGCGCGCCGGCAAAGGCAAATTGCGCGAGCTACGCCTGCACATCAAGAACGGGGAAGCATCTCGATCACATGCACATCAGCCCCCTACGATCAGGCAATCAGTTCATCCATGACCCGGTTGCGCGTGCGCCGGCTGCTCATGCACAAGGCGGAGATGATAGTCTTTGGCAAGACACGGGAAAAGGGCACGCGCTCATCCCGCTGAAGGTCTATTTCGCGGCTGTGCAAAGCTCGAGCTGGCACTCGCGAGCGGAAAGCATAACTCGACAAGCGGCAGTCGCTGAAGGAAAAGGCGGCAAAACGCGAAGTGGAACAGGCGCTAAAAGTCGCGTCAGCGCGGATAGGATTGTTTTTGACGGAGGATTTATGCAGAAAGGAAGCATCGCCCGCCCTTCGGCGGGCTCAAGAACAGGCATCTCCAGATGATCGCCCCTCGGCGGCGCGATCGGCACGGGGCTTTTTCTACGGCTCTGTCTCGACAATCGCGCTCGCGTACGGCGGTCATGCCTCGCATATCTGCTCGGCGGCGTCACTGATTTTCTTCATCATGCGGATGCTCGGCGAGATGGCGGTGGATGAGCCGGTCTCCGGCTCGTTCAGATACCACATGCGGAAAGTATCAGCGACTTTCCGGCTCTCTCCGGCTGGAACTACTGGTTCAACTACATCATCGTTTCCATGGCAGAGCTGGCAGCGGTCGGCATCTATATGAACTTTTGCTGCCCGATCTGCCGCAGTGGCTCTTCTGCGCTCGTCTGTCTGTCACGGTCATCACCATCCTCAATCTCACGAACTGCGCCCACGGCGAGATGGAGTTCTGATGGCACCTCGTCAAGATCACGGCGATTGTGCCCGCGATCGGGCTCGGCGGCTGGCTGCTTGTGACGGTGCACCGTTCCCCGAGAACGTCAGCAACCTCTGGGCACACGGGGATTCCTGCCGAATGGTCTGGTGGGCTCCTCCTCGCAACGGCGGTCGCTCATGTTCTCGTTTGGCGGCATCGAGCTCATCGGCATCACGGCGGGGAGGCAGAGATCCCGACCGCACCATTCCGCAGGCGATCAATCAGGTCATCTGGCGTATCCTCATCTTCACGTCGGCACCATGGCGATTCTCATGGCATCTTTACCGTGGAACGAGGTCGGCGCGGATGCGAGCCCCTTGTCCAGATTTTCCGCAACGTCGGCATTCCTGCGGCGGCGCACATCCCGAATTCCCTCGTCGTACCCACGGCGGCGGTCTCGGTCTACAACTCCGCGATCTACAGCAATACCGCGTTTCTACGGACTCGCACAGCGCGGTGCACTCGCACTCTGCTAGCTCGCACCGCGAGGTACGTGCGCGGCATCCTCATCATCTCTCGGGGATGACGCTCATTGTCGTCTTTTCAACTACTTCTTCCCGATGCATTTCTCACCTGATCGCGATCGCGACCTGTGCGGCGGTCATCAGCTGGACGACCATCGTCGTCACCCATCTGAAATTCCGCAGACAGTGCGCGCGCGAGAGAAAGCCGATCACCCGCACACCGTTCTCATCCGTGGATCAACTACCTCTGTCTCATCTTCCTCGCGGGAGTTGTCATCACGATGGCACAGATCCCTCGATGCAGATTGCCGTGCCGATCCTGCCCGTATGGCTGATCGTGCCTGCTCGGCTATCGGTCGAAGCGCAAGAGTGGAAAAACGCATACAATCGCTTTGCCCGCCTTCAAGCTTTGTCTGCCGTTAGTAAGCCTTCCTCACTCATGACTTTGAAGACCGCGAGCGGCTCAACGTCAACTCACTCGCCATCGTCGCCAACGCTCGTGTTCTGGGACGTGCTCGCATACGACCCAGCTTCAATCAGCTGCGCAAGCCCCATGGGCTTGCTTCTGGACAGGCCAGCAAGCGGAGAAGCAGTTGCGCGCGCCGCACGCCAAAGCAACTTCGCGCAGCGCTCTTTCGTGTATCAGCAGAATAAGTGCCGCAGATCCCTGTGTTTTTGCGGCACATCCATTGTCCGCACCTGGCACATTGTTCGCCTTACCCCGCGATCTGTCGAAATGATCCACCGCGCCGCGCACATCCATTGTCCGCACCTTTCGCACATTGTTCGGGTGAGGGCGATCTTGCCGCGGTCGAGGGAGCAGCATCCTCTGCGCGGAGGCGGTCGACGCCGCGGCTGACCGTCTTCAGGCTCGTGCCGATGGTATCGGCGATGTCCCGCCGTCGCATGGGGAGACGCACGGCGGCATCGGTGGGGCAGTTGCTTTTTGCAGGTAGGAGGAGAGGCGCGACTGCACCGTCAGGTATTTGATCTGACCGTATTCGTCTGAGATGAGCCAGGATTTTTCGCGCAATCATGCAGGCGACGGAAAACGCTCTGCCGCGTCGTGCTGGAGCCATGCACCGAACGCGTCGATGCTGATGGCGAGCAGATCGCATACTGCTCTGCCTCACACGTCGCGGCATAGTACGGCGTACCAGCGAGAGCCTCGCACTCACCGAGGAATGTGGGCGGGTCGGCGATGGCGAACACATAGCGATCACCGCTTGCGAACTCGTTGATGATGCGCGCACGCGTCCCGCGAGGAGGATGTAGACCGTGTCGGCATGCGTTCCCTTGCGCGGATGATCTCGTCGGGCTGAATGTGAGCGGACGTGCCGTACGCAAGAGGTGCGGCGGCACTTCGGGAAATGACGGCAAAAAGTACGATGATGCTCTCTTTATATGGAAATCGCTGGATGAATCATTTCTCCCTCTATTTTAACGATTCGCGCTGAAAAGTCACATGTCCTTTTCGCTTGTTTTATTTGATATACTGGAATAAAGGGGGATGAGATATGAGTTCGAACAACGTGCCCAAACAGGCGCGTGGAGGTGATGGCGGGCTGACATCGTTCCTCGCCATCTCGTACATCGTCATCGTCAACCCGCTGATCCTCGCGGACGGGGGATCCCGGCGGAGCTGAGCGTGTTCGCGACGATCTTCGCCTCGGCGATCGGGTGCCTGCTGATGGCGTTCTGGGCGGATGCGCTGATCATCCTGACGCCCGGCATGGGCACCAATGCGTTCTTTACGTATACCGTCGTGGGTGAACATGGGGCTTTCCGCTGGCAGGAGACACTGCCATTTCACTGTCTCAGCGCTCATCTTCTTTGCTCTGGCGGTGACGCGTGCGGCAGAGTGCTGGCGGATGCCGTGCCGAAATCGCTGAAATACGCAGTGACGGCGGGCATCGGACTGTTCCTCGTGGAGATCGGTCTGGAGAAGGCAGAGCTGATCCGCGCCGCGAGAACTCGATCTCTCGCGCTCGGCGATCTGCGGAACCCTCTGCGCTGCTCGCACTCCTAGCCTCGTGCTGAGCCTGCTGTTTTACCAGCGGCGGGTGAAGGGCGGATTTTTCATCGCCATCCTTATCGTGACGGTCATTGCCAATGCGCTCGGATCTGGTTCAAGCCAATACGATCGAGACTCGATATGACGCGGCTCGGTGAGTGCAGTGCACTGCTCTTTGCAGAGGACTCTCCATGCTGACCGTTTCGTTCTGGCTGGCAGTCTTCTCGATGACGATGATCCTCGTCTTTCCCGAGTCCATCCACCGCTCGAAGGACTGCTGCCCAATACGGCAAAAAGTCTCCGCAATGCGTTCCGCGTCTCGTCCCTGACGGCGGTGCTGTCCTCGGTGCTCGGAACGAGCCCCACCGTCGCCGCCGCAGAGGTGCGGCGGGCATTGTCGAAGGGGGCGGAGCGGCTGACGGCACCGTCGGCGGCGCATTGTTCCTGCTCACACTCGTCTTCATTCCGCTGCTCGCCTACGTCCCATAGAGCGGCTGTCGCGCCCGTCACCGGCTATCACGGGCGCACTGATGATGCAGACATCTCGAGAACATCCGAGTCAGGATTTCTCCGAGTGGTTCCCCGCATTCCTCATCATCGTGCTCATCCCGCTGACGAACAGCATCTCGACGGGGCTCGCGTTTCGGCTTCGCCGCGCACCCTATGATGAAAGTGTTCACGGGGACGCCGCCGTGAGCTCTGGAACGCTCTCCCACGTCCTCGGCGTACTGTTTCTCCTGCAGCTCGTCTTTGAGGCAGCACAGTGACATAGACCGCTATGGCGGTTTACGATAAAAATTTTCTATCATGACTGAAAGAGAGGCATTACATATGCCAACCCCACATTGCCGCAGCGAGAGGGCGAAATCGCCGAGCGTATTCTCCTGCCGGGCGACCCGCTCCGCGCCAAGTACATCGCCGAGAAACTTTCCCGAGGCGCGAAGGAGTACACGAACATCCGCAATATCCTCGGCTACACCGGCACGTACAAGGGACATCCCATCTCCGTGCAGGGGACAGGGCATGGGGATGCCCTCGATCTCATCTACGTCAACGAGCTTATCCGCGAGTACGGGCTGCAAGACGCTGATCCGCATCGGCAGCTGCGGCGCGTGCCACAAGGATATCCACATCCGCGACGTCCTCATCGCGCAGGCGACGACGACCGACTCCTCCATGCCGCGCAACATCTTCGGCGCTTCGGTCAACTTTGCACCGGTGGCGGACTTTTGACCTCGCTGCGTCACGCCTATCAGGCAGCGGCGGACTAAGGGGCATCTCCGTGCGCGTCGGCAACGTGATGTCGCAGGATCGCTTCTACGATGATGAAATGGACATCCAGAAGCTCGCGAGCTACGGCGTCCTCGGCCTCGAGATGGAGCTGCGGCACTCACTCATCGCGGCGAAGTTCGGCGTGCGTGCGCTCGCCCTCTTTACCGTCAGCGACCACCTCGTCAGTGACGAGCCGCCCTCCACGGCGAAGGAGCGTCAGACCTCGTTCAGCGAGATGATCGAGATTGCACTGGGCGTCCATCGCCTAACGGAGGGAGGGAGACAGCCATGGCTGGTATCAAACGCGTATTCATCATTGTGCTCGACAGCTTCGGTATCGGAATGAGCCGGATGCAGCGGATTTTCGGCGACGGAAATGCAACACACTCGCGTCGCTGACGACCTCGCCGGGCTGCACGCGCCGAACCTCACGAGACTGGGGCTTTCTAACATCGACGGTGTCGGCTGCGGTGCCGCCGACAGACAGCCCCATCGGCGCTTTTGCCGCCTGCGGGAGCTCTCGCGCGGCAAGGGATACGACGATCGGACACTGGGAGATCGCGGGTATCGTCTCCGAGCAGCCCATGCCGACGTATCCAATGGATTTCCACCGGGCATCCTCGAGCGTCTCTCGGCGGCGTGCGATGGAAAGAAGATGCTCTGCAACAAGCCCTATTCCGGCACACGGGTGATCCGACTACGGGCGTGAGCAGGAGAGACGGGCGGCCTCATCGTCTACGTCGGCAGAGGCAGCGTGCCGCAGATCGCGGCAAACGAAGCCGATGTGCCCGTCGAGCGCCTCTATGACTACTGGCCGTGCGGCGCGCGAGATCATGCAGGGGAGAGCACGGCGTCGGGCGCATTATTGCACGCCCGTATGTCGGCAGCTATCCGAACTACAGAGCGTACCGCACATCGTCATGACTTCTCCCTCGATCCGACGGGCGATACGATGATGGATGCGCTCGTACGCGAAGGGATATGAGGTCATCGGGGTCGGCAAGATCAGCGACATCTTTGCGGGGGCGCGGCATCACGCGCAGCACAGGCGTCAACGAGGCAACGCCGACGGTATGGAAAAAGACGCTCCGCATCCAGCAGGAGGACTTCACGGGGCTGTGCTTTTTGTCAACCTCGTCGATTTCGACATGGCGTATGGGACATCGGCGCGACATCGCAGGGCTATGCGCGGGCGACGACGGAGTTCGACGATGCAGCTCGAGCACGTTTATGGAGAATATGCGCGAAGACGATGTGCTGATGATCACAGCGGATCACGGCTGCGACTCCCGGCGCGCCCGGCACCGACCACACGCGCAGTATGTGCCGCTCCTCGTCTATGGCGCACGATCCGCCCGAACACGAACCTCGGGACGTATCCGACGTTCGCCATGATCGGCGCGACGGTGGCGGATATGTTCGATGCAGCGCTGACGACAAAGGGCGAGAGCCTGCTGCCGCGCATTCTTGTCCGCTGAGGAGGATGTACTCATGCGCATGTATGACCTGATTACGAAGAAGAAGCACGGCGGCGAACTGACTGCCGAGGAACTGCGCTCTATGGTCGAGGGCTATGTCGCGGGGAGATTCCGGACTGCAGATGTCCGCCATGCTGATGGCGATCTGGTTCAGCGGCATGACGGCGGAGGAGACGACCGCACTGACGATTGCCATGGCGGACTCGGGCGACCGTGTCGATCTTTCGGCGATTGCCGGAAAGAAGGTGGACAAAGCACTCGACCGGCGGCGTCGGCGACAAGACGACGCTCATCTGCGCCCCGCATTGTCGCCGCCTGCGGGGACGCGTCGCAAAGATGAGCGGACGCGGACTCGGGACATACGGGCGGCACCGTGGACAAAGCTGGAGGCAATCCCCGGCTATGAGACGGCGATCTCGCGGGAGAAAGTGCTTCTCCATCGTGAACGAGTGCGGCGTGTCGGTCATCGAACAGTCGGGCAACCTCGCGCCAGCGGATAAGAAGCTCTAGCAGCTGCGCGACGTGACGGCGACGGTTGACTCCATCCCGTTGATTGCATCCTCGATTATGAGCAAGAAACTCGCCGCAGGCTCGGACTGTATTCTGCTCGATGTCTAAGACAGGCTCGGGCGCGTTCATGAAGACGCTCGACGATGCCATCGCGCCTCGCGCAGACGATGGTCGCCATCGGCGAGGGGCGGGACGGCGCACGGTTGCGCTGATCACGGATATGGATACGCCCCTCGGTCACGGCATCGGCAACAGCATCGAGGTCGCAGAGTCGATGGACGTGCTGCGCGGCAAGGGACCGCATGATCTGACGGAGGTGTCGCTCAGCTCGCGGAGAACATGCTTTCACCTCGTCGGCAGGGGGACGATCGAGGAATGTCGCCGCATGGCGGAGCAGTCGATGGCGGACGGATCGGCATTCGAGACGTTCTGTACGATGGTGCGGCGGCAGGGGCGGTGACGATGCCGTGCTGCGCGACGCATCGAACTTCCCACAGGCGGCTGTGCAGGTGGAGATTCGCGCGGGGACGGACGGCTATATCACCGCCATGGATGCGGAGAAAAAATCGGCGAGACGAGCGTTGTGCTCGGCGCAGGGGCGCGAGACGAAGGACAGTCCGATCGATTTCGCCGCCGGGCTTATCCTGCATAAGAGTACGGCGATGCAGTGACGTCGGACGATGTCATCGCAACGCTCTATACCGAGAGCGCGCAGCGCGGCGAAAGCGCGGCAGCTCTTCCGTGCGGCGATTACCATTGTGGAAAAGAGGTGCCGCCCAGCCGACCGCTTGTCTATGCCCGCGTGAAAAAGACAAGGTCGTACGGTACTAGTCAAAAGACTCTTTCTCGGGGAGGATTTCGTATGTTTTTCTTCGTCAACCCTGCTCTCTACTATGGTGTTCCTCGGCATCGGCGTGCTCGCATCGCGGAAACCGCAAGGAGATCCAGTGGCGCTCGGTTGCCTCGCTTCTCACGCTGAACCTCGTGCTCGCGTGGTTCCTGACATCGTTCGAGATTGGCCGCGACATGATTACGGCCACGCCGCGAGCGGGTTCACATGGAGCTGATCAACATCTCGTACGTCGGCATCTCGTTCGTGTTCCTGACTGGGTCAACGTACCGCAGATGAACTTCTTTGCGGCGGGGCTCCTGCCGATCCTCTTCGTCGTGCCGCTCTTTGACATCCTCACGTATCTCGGCATTTTTGCCGTTCATCATCCGCTGGGTCGGCAAGCTGCTCACGTTCCTCACGCGTGCGCGAAGTTCGAGTCGTTCTTCGCCATCGAGATGATGTTCCTCGGCTTACGCACAGGCAGGCCTCGCCGTGTCGAAGCTCCAGCTCATGCGGATGAGCACAAGAGCGCGTGCTGACCATCGGTCTCCTGTGTCGATGAGCTGCGTGACGGCGGCACTCATCGCCGAAATCTATGTCGAGTACCATTGATTCGCGGAACCACTAACTTCAGTTGCGTCAATCTGGCATGCCTCATTGTATCTGCGACCACTAATGACGTGACGTAACACTATGGATAAAATCTGTTTATTAGACAAAGATAATATTTTGTGGTAGAATGTTCCTATATTCTAAGCGGCTGACGACACAATAATTATAAATAGGTTGAATGATTGTGCCAGCAAGTATTTTTCGAAAGGAGAGAGACGGATGATCTGCAAGGAATGCGGCGCGAAGATCGAAAAATCTGACGCGCATCTGTCCGCACTGCGGGGGACGCGCCCTCGTCGATGATGAGCTTGAGACATGGAGCTTCATCGCCGATACGGCTAGCGAGCAAACGCCATGCGATGCCGGAGGAAGTCGCGCTGAATGCACCGTGTCCGCCGCCGGGAGACGACGGCGGCACAGCTGGCGGGACTTGAGCGACTGCGGGATTACTTTGTGGAGTACAGCAATCTCTATCGGGTGGCAGATGATCTACGGTATATTGAGAGCGGCTTTTTCGCATCCGTCTTTCCTGTTCTAAGGGGACTGGCAGGCCGGGCTTGCTGCTGCGCTCGTCTATTTCCCCGCTGTCGCCCTTTTTGCCGCATTTTGTCTGGACGTACTACTTTGTCCTGTGGGCGGCGGTCAGCGTGATCGGCTATCTGCGCGCGGGGCGGCGCTGCGAGCGGCGTGCGGCAGAGTATGCAGTGCTTTGCGGCGGCAAGCGGAGAACGATCTGCACGTCATGTATAATCCTGCGAGGGACTGCTTTCCTCCCTCTCGGGTGGACTCCGCCGCCGCGCATCAACCGCATGATTGCAGCACTGCGCACGGGCGAGGTGCGTTCCGTTCAGGACTATCGGTATGGATGCATCGATGCAGGCTGTCACGACTCGGCGTGAGGCGGGAATGTATAGCTGAGAGATATGAGCGGATGCGAAAGATTTTCTGACGCAGATGCGAAAAATGTCTTCAAGATAAATGCGGATATATTTCCGATGCGATAGGAAGAAGCGTTATTATGGCAGAAATTCGTATCAAACGCGTTTATGAGGCACCGGCGGACGATGATGGGTTCCGCGTTCTCGTGGATCGACTCTGGCCACGCGGCATCTCGAAGGAGCACGCCGCTCTTTCGGACTGGTGGAAGACATCGCGCCGACGCCGGAGCTGCGCAAAGTGTGGTTCGGACACAAGGCGGAGAGCTTTGCAGCGTTTACCGAGAAGTATCGGACGGAGCTCTCGACGGGAACGGCTGCCCTGCCCATACGAAGACGGTCGCTGAGCATCTCGCAAAGGGAGAATGTCACCCTCCTCTATGGGGCAAAGGATCGAAACTCAATCAGAGCAGTTGTTCTGCGCGACTGGATGAACGGAAATGTTGGACAAGTAATGCATTGTCACTTCTGATATAGTGATGTCACTTATGTGACGGTATTTTGCTCGATGATCGGAAAAGACTGTGATTATTTCAAATCATGGTCTTTTTCTTGCGCATCAGGGACGAAAACACGCTATATTCTATCCGTAACAGCAACATGTGAGGCCGGTTCATCACAGAAGTGAAAGTTGATTTAGGACAGGGGATGATGATGCAGGCCGTTGATAAACGGATCCTTATCAAAAGGCAGCAAATCTATACTACACAGAAGGATTTGAAGCAGAGCGAGATCGCACAGCGGCTCGGTGTAGTGGACCGACGACGGTCAGCAAGTACCTGCAGCGTGCGCTCGCGTCGGGCATCGTACGCATCACCGTGGCGATGGACAGCAACGAGGAACTCGAGAGTGCCTTTGGGCGGCGCTTCCGGACTGCGTGAGGCGTGTGTCGTCGCGCACAGCATTGACCTCGAGCAGGTCAAGAAGCGCATGGGACAGGCAGGGCTTGGCCTCTTGCGCCGGATTGCGGCCGACGGTCAGACCATCGGTCTGGCGTGGGGGACGAGCATTCGCGAGCTGACGCGCTGCGCGTCCGAGGAACAAATTCGTGCAGCTACGTGCGGATTTTTGTTCCGCTCGATGGAGGTCCTAGAGCCTCGATAGCGAGCTTCATGTGAGCACGCTCTGTTATGAGCTCGCAAACGCTTTTTGGCGGGGCGAAGTCATTATATCTATGCCCCTGCCATTGCGCGCACGGGCGAGATCGCAGAGGCGATTCGACAGGATATCAATTTCAGAGCAGATTTCAAAACTCTGGGAGAAGCTCGATGTTGGGATTGTCGGCATCGGCGCCCCGTCAAATCCTCCAACCTTGGTTTGGATGGGGGAGTTTTCGGTCGGGAGGGATCGAGAGCCTCTTGCGCAGCGGTGCTGTGGGGAGATCTGTTCCGTGTTTTACGATGCAGACGGTCGCCCCGTGACGAACGAGTTTCATGACCGCATCATTGCCGTCGATCTCGAGCGCCTCCGCAGCCTGCCGTACTGCATCGGCATGGCGGCGTCGCGAGAAGGTGCCTGCGATTCTCGGTGCCCTGCGCGCCACTATATCAATGTTCTCATCACGGATGAGGAGACAGCAAAAGATTTTACTCAATGAATAATTCGAGGTGAGAACAATGTTTTGGCTGATCGTTATCGCGGTGAGTCATGTGGATTCTTCAGCTTGTACTGAGTATTCTCCAGTTTCGCCGCTTTGCCGCGCATGTGCAGTCGAGCTGCGCCGTGAGGGGCGCGTTGCCATCGGCAAGGCAAGGGGCGTTTCGCCGCAGGGGCGATTGTACTCTTTGTGATCGATGGGGACTGCAATATCCTGCGTGGGGGAGATCGCGAAGGGGCGTCACCGTCTTCGCGGGGTTCCGACCATCTGATGATTTCAGCAGATGCAGATCTTCTCGATCTCGATGAGGAGCATGTCGCCCGCTATGATCGCCAAACGCGCCGCGCCGTACTTGGTGCGCGTGAGGGGTATATGATCTATCAGGAGCAGGGGCACGGCGTTCGCCGGTTCAGCATAAGACTCAGGAAGCACTCGATAAATTCAGCCCTGTCATCTTGGCGCATCTTTTCGCCCTGCCATCGATCGACAAATCCTCCCACATAGCTTTGGCTATGCGTCCGGTTTGTCTCCCTGACAGGACAAAAATCTACACCGAAATCGACAGACTGCATTTTATCAGCGATTCCCTAACTTTTTCCGCATGTGAAAGGAGACAAACGCATGGACACACTCATTCTTTTTCGCACAGGGCTTCATCGGGATGTTCAACAAGGGCGGTGAGAGCACTCATCAGCTGGGTGACGGGCATTATCCGACGCTGCTCTGTCTGCTCGTCGCGCAATGAACGCAATCGTTCTCTTCGTCGGAAATGAGCGCGTGGAGCGATTTGCTCATTTCTGCGCGGGCAATCCATTTTCCCGCTATAGTCATTCTGCCGTTTCATCAGGGTGTTCTTCCTCTGCAGCCCGGTGGCACTCTCGCTAGGAAAATTCCTTCCGGAATTTTTACAAGCCTTCTTCATTATGCAGCATCGTCCTCGGCATGCCATACGATGAACAGTATGTTCCACGCGCATCAATCCGGTGAGATGTTCGTGTTCCTCAGCGTCGCCAACAGCGCATCGACACTCGGACTGCCTATACGGATCTTGCTGTCCGCTATCTGCTCGTCGGTCTCGTGGTCAATTTCCTGCGCGGCTGGCTGACGGACTTTACGACGGCGTATGTCGGCGGCAGCAGGGCGTTGAGCTCAGCAAAGGCCCGCTGTGCTGAAGTGAGGAAGAAGGGCAATACCTATGGCGGAGCATAAAAGTGTTGTCGTCTCGGCAGGGTCGGGCGGCTTTTTGGCGGTCCCGCTCACGCTGACGCCGGATGAGAAGCGGCATAAAATCGTCAATATCACGGGCGGGTCATCTCGGATGTTGCCCTTCGCCTCGGTGAGATGACGGGCGCAGAGGTCGTGGATGGCTTCAAGACCAGTGTCCCGAGGAAGAAATCCTCGCTGTGGTCATTGACTGCGGCGGCACGCTGCGCTGCGGCATCTATCCGCAGAAGCGCATCTTCCAGTGAACGTCAAGCAGACGGGACCCTCCGGTACGCTTGCCCGAGTACATCAAGGAAGATATCTACGTCTCGGCGGTCGGCCGAACAATATCGCATTCAGTGACGGCTCGGCAGCGCCTGCTGCATCGGCCGCATCCGATGCAGCTGCGGGCGGCACCCGCGCCGAAGTACGATACGACGAAAGCGAAGATCACCGAGCAGTCCGGCGGTACCTTACGGCAAAGATCGGACAGATGATGGGCAGTATTGTCGCGACGTCTCTATCAGGCAGGACGTGAGGTCCGTCAATACCATGATTACGACGATTCTGCCGTTTATGGCGTTCGTCTCTCATGCTGATTGGCGTTATCCTCGGTTCGGGCTTTGGCGACTTCGTGGCGCATTTCATCTGCCGCTCGCTTCCTCGCCGATCGGTCTCGTCATCCTGGCACTGATCTGCTCCTTCGCTCCTTTTCCCCGTTCCTCGGGACCGGGTGCGGTCATCGCGCGGTCGTCGGTGTGCTGATCGGCGTTGAGATCGGTCTTGGACATATTCCGCCGAACCTCGCGCTTCCTGCGGTGTTCGCCATCAATGTCCAGTGTGCCTGCGACTTTATCCTGTCGGTCTCGTGGCCTTGTGAGGGCAGATGCCAAGACAGTGGAGATCGGTGTGCCCGCTGTCCTTTACTCCCGCTTCATGACTCGTACTCGCTCTGCTGTTATCATCGCGTGGATTGCCAGCGCGGGGCTGTACGGAAACAATTGTAGGGGAAAAGGAGAATATGCTTATGAGCTGGTTGAATCTCGAGGAAAGACGGCGACGTTGTTACCGAGGCGCGTCGGGGATCAGCAAGGCGGTCGCCGAGGAGTTTCTGGCGCGGGCGCGACAATGTCGTCGTCTGCGATATGAATCCGCAGGCACCTGCCTTTGATGAAAAAGAAGGTAAGATGCTCTACGTGGTCACCGATGTGACAAAGCGCGACAGCGTTGCGGCAATGGTCGCGGCGGCGAAGGAGAAGTTTGGACACATCGACATTCTGCATCAATGCGGGTATCAACATTCCGCGCCTCTGGTCGACCCGAAGGATCCGCACGGGAAAGTATGAGCTGGACGACGCCGTCTTTGACAAGGTGACGGCGGTCAACCTCAAGGGCGTCTATCTCTGCGCACAGGAAGTCAGGCGCGAGCTCGTCACCTACAGGACATGGCGTGATCATCAACATGAGCTCGAGAGCGGCATCGAGGGCTCTGAGGGACAGAGCATCTATGCGGCGACCAAGAATGCGGTCAATTCCTTTACGCGTTCATGGGCAAGGAATTCGGCAAGCTCGGCGTGCGCGTGGTCGCGGTGGCGCCCGGCATCCTTGAGGCAACGGGGCTGCGTACTCTTGCCTATGAGGAGGCACTCGCCTACACGCGCGGCATCACCGTCGATGATCTGCGTAAGGGCTAGTGCGAGCACGAACCACACCGCTCGGACGCAGCGGAAGCTCAGTAGGGTCGCCGATCTCGTCGCCTCACCTCGCTTCGGGCGTGCATCCTATATCCACGGCGTTACATACAACGTCGCCGGCGGAAAAGACGCGGGGCTGACAACAGATAAGATAACAAAACGCCGCCAACGGGGCATAGAGCCCGTTGGCGGCGTTTTCGTATATGTATTGTATAGTTTTATCTCTGCCGATGTGTGACGCGTGAGGAGAGCGCGACCATGAATACGGCGAGGGCAACGATGCCCACGGCGAGTCCGATACAGCCGTTTCGGTCAGCCCATCGGCGATATGGCCGATGAGGAGCAGGAGGCGACAACGGCGACGTAGGGAAGCTGGGTCGATACGTGATCAGAGGTGGTGACACCATGCTCAAGCCGACGCGAGGATGGTGGTGTCAGAGATGGGGATGCATGCCGCAGACCGCACCCGGAGGATGGCGGCAACGGAGACAACGAGAATGTCAGGCGCCGTCTGTCCGAGGACGGCGATGGCGATCGGGATGAGGATACCGAACGTCCCCAGCTCGTGCCCGTCGCGAAGGCAAGCCCGCCGCGACGAGGAAGAAGAGCGGCGGAAGGAACATGACGACGCCCGCATTGGCGGCGACGACCGATGCCGACGAAACCGCCGAGGTTCAGGTACTCCTTGCTGCAGATGCCCGAGAGTGTCCACGCCAGGCAGAGGATGAAGATGGCGGGGTCATCGCCTGAATCCCAGCCAGGCTATCGCAGAATACGTTGAACGAAACAACGCGGCGCGGCGGGTGAGCGAGCCCCGTAAAGACGAAGGCAATGAACAGAGCCGAGTACGAGGGATTTTGAAGAGTCACAGCCGGAGAATGCTGCGCAATGCTCTTGCCCTCATGGATGCCGCCCGTATAGCAGCATCCCAAATGCAGGCGACGATGAGGACGAGCAGGGGAGTACGAGGTCGATCATCTGCCGTGTCCTCGCTCGCCGCGCTGGCTGATGCCTCCGCCGTATCCTGATACTCACTCGGAATCTCGAACTCGACGTTGGATTTTTCGACGCTCCTGCGCATCGCACCGAAGTCACGTCCCGTCCATATAATGTAGAACACAAAGAGGATTGTCAGCCATGCGTAGAGGTTGAACGGGATGGTCTGCAAAAGAGCTACGAAGCCGTCGATGGGCGAGTCCTCCGAGAGAGACGAGCCGACGCAGCGCCCAGCTGGAGACGGGGGCGATGATGCAGATCAGCGCCGCCGTCGCGTCGATGATGGAGGCGAGCTTGGTCCGCGCGATCTGGAACTTGTCCGTGACAGGGCGCATGACCGTACCACCGACAGTGAGACGCAGTTGAAGTAGTCGTCGATGAAGATGACGATGCCGAGGAGCACGGTGACGAGGATGCGCTGCGCTTCCCTTGATCGTCGCGTTGCCCACTCGCCGTAAGCGTTCATCGCACCGAGCGCGTGATGGCGGCGACGAGGATGCCGGGAGATAAGAAAGACGAGGATGTTGACGTTGCCGCCCACCTTGTCTGCCATGACCTGAAACATCGTGAGCGTTGCCTGCAGAAAATTCCCGCCCGCAAAGGCATCGCACCGAGAAGATGCCGATGATGAGGGACATATGAACTTCCTTTGTCAGAGGGCGAGATAATGGTGATAATCGGCGGCAGAATCGACCGTGCGGTTGCTGCTCATGAGATAGACACTTCCTTTGTGTTTTCTTTGTTGTGAGAACTGTTCAACAGTATACCATAAAAGAGAGTGGGAAAAACAAATAAATTTTTTAGAAGGAAAAGAAACATTAATGACGAACTAAAAAGAGGGAAAGGGCGATCTATGAATCAGCATGCGGGACAATGCTGTTTGCACTGGGACTTTATGAGAGAGGAGAGGAAATTGTGAGGAACAAGGACACAAGCAGGGGAGGCATCGGCTTCCAGCTGAACATAAATCATCTTTTATCGGGGTGGCAGTGATGGTTGCGATCCTCATCTCCTTCGTCGGCTATCGCTACGTAGGAACTGCTCGCGACCGGCTCACGCGCTCAGTACAGCGAGCTGGAGGGGCGCGCGAACTGATCCTGTCACGTTATGAGAGCATCAAGCAGTCGACGGAGGATATGCGCGCGCGCGTGAATACGAACTGGAAAAAGCCGAAGGAAGCGCAGCCGTGTAGGATCTGAACGAGATCTGCGTGAGATCGTGCTCGCCAACGACAATATCGAAGGCGTCAGCGTTGTCTTTTGAGCCGGATGCGATTTCGATGTGGTCGGGATGCCGCCCACGTCGGCGACGAACCATCGGCTGGCTCGGGGACGCGTGACGCTCTATGCGGCACGTGACGACAATGATAGTCTCGAGTTCCGGGTCAGTCCGGGCTACGCGGGCCCTCTTGGGTACCAAAAGCCGAAGCGCCTGACAGCCAACACTGACGGGCGTTCTCACTGATGAGGCGTTGACGGCGAAAAGTACGTTACTGGCTTGTCTCGTACTCGATTCCGCTTCATCGAAGATGGCAAGTTCATCGGTGTCGTCGTGATGCGGATCTCAACCTCACCTCAGTGCGGGAGGAACTTTGCAAAATCAGCACGCCGGACAGCGTCTGTCTGTCAGTGGACAAGCACCGGCAACCTCGTTTGCGCATGGCATGAGTTTCCGACAGCGGATGAAGAATGCCTTCGATCTGGCTGAAGTCCCGATGAGCGCGGGAAGGCTGCCTACGATACGATGTATACGGCAACGCGTGCGCGCGCCGACATCGGGCAAGGATATCGATCTATATCTCGCCACGGACTCAGTTCCCGAACGGATTCAGTATGGTCGATCTTCTCGTCGACAGAAAAGAGCAAGTTCAGCTGGTGCAGCGCGTGACATGGTGATCTTTGCCGTCGTGCTTTGCCGTGATCGGCATCGTGAAAGCGCCGTCGTCGCACTCTCCTCTTTTGTGCGGCGGCGGCTGTCGTGCCCATTGGCGATGTATCGGATACACTTGCGCGCTTTGCTGATCTTGATCTCGATAAGCGACAAGGAACAAGCGTGCGGTGCGAGCATCAGTACCGCACGCACGAGAGTCGGCTCTGATGGTCAGCTCACCGGCGCGGATGGCAAACAACCTGCGCGACATGGTCGGCAAGATCAACGGTGTATCGCAGGTCCGTTGCCGCGACGAGCAGAGGAGCTGACGGCGACAGCGCAGAATACATCGCATGCCGCCGGCAAGGTGTGCGCGACAACAGGTTCACGGCATCGCCGAGAAAGTGCGCGTACGTGCTTCGGCGATGCGGCGCCGCCCCAGAGCATGCGGAGGCGAGGCGACGCGCCCATCGAAGACAACGGCAGCAGATGACTGCCCTCAAACGGGGGCAGCTTGGAGAACATCAAGAAGTGCCAGCGAGGGCGCGAGATACTCTCTGACCCGCTGCATCGACGGAGACGGCGGATGCCACACAGGAGGTCACGCGCGTCGTCGAGGGACGAACGAGCGCGCGAGCGCATCGAAGAAGCGAGGCGCGATGTGATCCAGACGATCTCGGAGCAGACAAATCTCGCTCGCGCGAACGCGGCGATCGAGGCGGCGCGTGCGGGCGAGGCAGACGCGCGGCTTTGCGGTCGTCGCCGGGAGATTCGCAGACTGCGAAACGCGAGTCGCGCGGGTTTACGGACGAGATCAGCGGCATCATCGCCAGCGAGCTGAAGACGAAGTCTGCAGCAGGCGGTGGATACGATGGAGGTCTCAAGAAGCTGGTCGGTGAGAGCGCAACGTCGCCTCGGACGGACGCAGCGCCGCTTTACGAGATGATCGGCGAGGCGGTGAAGAATGCAGACGGCGTCGTCGAGCGCCTCAATGCATCGTCCGGGCGATCTGACGGAAGAACAAGTCCGCATCGTGGACATCGTCGAGCGCCGCGCAGCTCTCGCGAAGGAGAACGATGTGGTGACGACGGACGAGCGCCGAGGCGTCCGGTGGGACTCGCAGACGCGCGGGCACTCGCGGATATCGCGGAGGCGAGCGAGAGTTCCTCGCACGGGTCGCGACTCGATCTACAGAACGAGGTTGCGCTTCCATATTTGTTGACTCTAGTCTAGGCTGTTGCACGAGCTACAAAACTTCGTGACGGCAGCCCTCTTCCTATATGTGATACTTGCGAAAGAGAAATATGACAAACGATTCAATTTATTCATGAGTGATAAAACCTTAAAAAGCTTTAATTTATATATTTGATAATTAAGATCGTTTTAGAGAAGGAAAAGCAAGAAACGTGCCGGAACAAGTCCCCATAGAGAGGTGTTCGTACCTCTCTTGTTAGGTGCGTTAGATGCGGTCCCGCAGATTTGCGTCAGGGAAAGGAGATGGCTTTGGAGCAGGGCAGAAAAGTGGGAGGCATCGGCTTTCGTGACGAATCTCATCATCTGGTGTTGGCGGTGGCAGTCATGAGTGGGATTTTCACGTTTGCCTCTGTGGCTACCGTGCGGCGACGAGCTCGACATTGGCCGCGTGCGCAGTATACCTGAACCCGCTGTCGGCTCGGGCGACTCTCTCCGCTACGAACGTCCAGCAGTCCGGCGAGGATGCTTGCGCGAGCGCAGTCTCTCTCCCCTCATGGAGCAGCCGATCGAGGCGCGCAGCCGTGCAGCGCCAGAGCCGATGCTGCGTGATGCCGTCACTTGCGAATGATGATGTGGTCGGCGTTGGTACCGTCTTTTGAGCCGGATGCCTTTGACGGCGGATGCGAAGCCCATCTGGATGATCCACCTCTCGGCGCACAGGGCGCGTCATCACCACGCCGTGCGTTCCGGCAGCGATGTGTCGTTTGAGGGGCACCGACCACCACAGCAAAGGAATGGTATCAGAAACCAAAGCGCACGATGAACCCGAACGCCGCCGAGGCGTATGTACGGATACGGTCGGAGGCAAACAGATGCGGCTGGTCTCGCCAGTGTGCCGGATTCTCGTGAACGGACGGTTCGTGCGTCAGTTGTCGTGCTCGACTTCTCCGTCTCGGAGATTCAGGAGGACTCCACGAAGACTCGCACGCCGGAGAATCTCTATGCATTGGTCCGATGGAACCGGAGCTTTGGTGGGCATGGGATCCGTCCGGACAGCCTGATGAAGAATGCCTTTTGATCCGATGAAGTCCCCCGGATGAGGCGCGAGGGCGCCTACGGGGATACGATGTATACGACGACGCGTGTCTCGCCGACCTCGGGCGCGGATATGGTCTTATATCTACCACAGGTCATAATTCCCGGGACAGATTCCGGCTTTGGTCGATCTTTGTCCGCTACGGAAAAGAGCACAGTTCGTCGGCGCAGCGCACGACATGGTGATCTTTTCCGTCGTCCTTGCTCATCATCGGCATTGTGGTGCTCGTTGCTCTCCTGTCGCTCTTCGTGCGGCGGCGTCTCGTGATCCCCATCGGTGATGTGGTCGGATACCCTCGCGCGCTTTGCCCACCTTTGACCTCGGCAAGGACAAGGGGGCGAAGGTACGCGAACGGCATGCAGACTTTCGCACCGGATGAGATCGAGTTCGATGGTCAGCTCGCTGGCGCGGATGGCAAACAACCCGCGCGACATGGTTCCGGCAAGATCAACGGCGCATCACAGTCCGTTGCCGCGACGAAGCGAGCGAGCTGATCAACGACGCCCAGCACAGAACACGGCGCGCACCTGCAACACACAGGTGCGCGACGGCATCCAACGGTCATCGCACCGACGAGTGCGCGCGTGCGCAGGTCGCGATACGCAGTACCGCATCGGGATCATACCGGATGAGGTGCTCGTCTTCTCTCAGACAATGAAAGTGATGATTGCCTCAACGAGGCGACGGACAACATCAAGCTAGCGTTGCAGACCGAGGGCGCGGAGATCCTCTCCGACCCTGATGAAGAAATCGGCGGAGGACGGCAGATGCCACACAGGCGTCGCGTGTCGTCGAGGGGACGAACGAGGCGCGCAGAGCGGCGTCGAAGACGCGAGCGCGATGATCCAGTCGATCTCCGGAGCAGACGAGATCTCTGGCGCTGAACGCGGCGGATCGGCGGCGCGCGGGTAGCCAGAGCGGGACGTGGCTGCGGTCGTCGCCGAGGAGATTCGCAAGCTCGCCGAGCAGTCGCGCGGGTTTACCGGACGAGATCAGCGGCATCATTGCCGAGCTGAAGACGGGCAGTCGCGGCAGGCGGTGGATACGATGGAGGGTCTCCAAGAAACTGGTCGAGGAGAGCAGCGTCAATCTCGGACGGACGCAGCGCCGCTTTGAGGATGATCGGCGAGGCGGTGCGACCCGACGGCAAGTCGTGGAGCGCCTCGAACGCATCAGCAAAAAGCGGCTGACGGAGAAGAAGAACCATGCGATTGCGTGGCATCGTGGAGCGTCTCGCGAAGCCTTCGCGCACGAGAACGATGTGACGACGGATGAAGCCAGGGCATCGGCGGTGGATTCGGCAGACGCAGGCACTCGCCAGACATCGCGGAGGCGAGCGCGAGCCTCGCACAGGTTGCGTGACCGATCTGCAGAACGAGGTCCGGACGGTTCAATATCTGATACCGCACTTTGATCGACAAAGACTGGCTGTAGAAGCTGTAAACTTCGTGCAGCAGTCACTGATGCGAAAAACGAATCACCGCAACAGAAAGTAGAGTGCGGGATAGACAGCGAGAAAGAAGAAGGCGATGCTCGTCGTGAGAAATCCCGAGATGGTGAAGTCCACGTGAGGCGATAGAGTTTGCCGCCAGCTGACGGAGTTGATTGCCCCGGGCGTGACGGAGAAGACGATGATCGCCCTGAGCAGAACGTGATCGCGGACGAAGGGATAGCCCGATCGCGAACATAAAGGCATGGCATGATGAGAGCGCAGGATGAAGAGGTCGAGGGTGTAGGGCGCATAGCGACAGTGTGACGATGCAGGTTGATGAGCGCACCGGACGGGCAGCATGCCAAACCGGTGCACCGAAAGTGAATCAGTCCCTCCGAATGCCGTGCCCACGGCGGGCGGACGTGCAATGCCTGCCGCGTTGAGCAGAAGCGCCGCCATGCCGAGGATGCCGAGTTGATTCCACGGGAGGAGGATGTCCCCGCACACGCAGCCATCTTGCGTGCTGCCGTGATTTTCATGCCGGAGACGGTAAACTGCGCCACTCGGAAGAAGACGGCGAGGACGAGCAGGACCGTCTGAAAGATGCCCATGATCTGCGCGCGTAGCCGAAACCCTGCTCGCCGTAGATGATGTAGGCACAGACTCCGCGCGCGGGTGGTGATGTTCGGACTTTATCGTGGCGTTGCAGAGAAGAAAGGCGCCGCGGTCAAAGCGGGTTGTGGTACTGCGGACGAAGAATGCCCAGCCGATGAACCCCGGGGAAGAGGACGATGAGAATGCCATAGACGGGGATGAGCGCGAGATCCCACGAGATCGGGAGTGTCCAGCAGCTCATGAGGGCAAGGATGGTGTAGATGACGATGACGTTCAGGCGCAGGATGCGTCGGATGAGGTCGTCGGAGATCGTGCCGCGCCGATAGAGAAGATAACCGACGATGAGGGGCGCGAGAAGGTCGGTAAAGAGATAGATGATGCGAAAATCCGAACCGTCTACGGGAAAGACCTCTTTTCAGCTGTTACGGTGGTGCTTTGCGGGCACCTTCTCCAGAAAGTGCATTTATTTATCGAAATAGGAAGAAGGTGATGGGGAAGAGGATGCAGAGGTAGAGAACGGTGGTGACGAGAAAGACGGCGATGGTGTAGTCGATATTCAGATGGTAGACGGGCGGTGAGGGTGGCGTTGATCGCAGCGGGCACGCCCGCGAACAGAACAGAGAGTTCTGAATGACGGGGTCGCTGATGACGCGCGTGCCACGATAAAGGTAGCGGCGGGGACGATCAGAAAGCGCAGGAGGATCATGTCGAGGGGTCAGATAGATGAAGCGGGCGCGCCCGTCGGAAGTTGATGAGGGAGCTGATCGGGGAGCATCGCAATCCATGCGAGACGTGGATGAATAGGAGAACGTCTGCGATGAGAGGAGCGCGTCGACACCGCCCGCATTGAGGGCGGAGCCCGCCGCCATGCCGAGGATGCGAGTCTGATTCCACGAGATGAGGGAGCCCCAGAAAGCCGCGTGCGTCAAGGCGGGCGCTGCGCCCGTGGCTCTTGTGCAGGAGGTAGTACTTCGGGCGATGGGGAAGGCGAGCAGGACGAGCGCGAGGTTCTGACAGGGCACCGCCGATCTGCGCATAGGCAAAGCCGCGCCACCGTAGATGATATGGGCGCAGATGCCGCCGAGCGTCCCGATGTTCGAGCAGCGCGGAGATGAGATGTGTACCGCGGTCGATGGAGCTGTGGAACCGCCGTCCGAGGAAACGCCAACTGACAAATCCCGGAAAGAGGATGATAAACGCAAAGAAAAAGGGCAGGACGAGTACATCCTCTGGCTGCAGTGGAGAGCCCAGAAGCTGAAGAGCGAGAGCAGCGTAAAGAAGGCGACGATATTGATGCGGATGAGGGCGATTGAGTCATCCCGTCGGAGAGTGGCGGCGTTGATAGAGAACGTAGCCGACGATGAGCGGCAGAATCAGATCGGCGACGAGGAAGATCAGCCGTGACATAACTGTCCATAGCGGACTACCAGACTTTCATGCAGCAAATGATAACATTCTGTGACGTTTTTATCCTAGCACAAGAGGTCATTGATGTAAACTTAGTTGCTCTTGTAAAACGTTCTCAGAAATTTTTGGGAAGCAAACAGGAAATGCGACGGCGAAAATACTACTGTATACGATCATGCCTCTTCGGCACAGTTTAGCGGCTGCCGAGAGGGAGCGGGGGCGCTGGGCACCCCATGAGGAGGGACGTCTTATGGCAGTAACAGACAAGGCGCTTTGGCGCATACGATGTGCGTGTGACGTCTATCCGGATCGAGGTGAACGAAGAACTGGCGTATCGTGTCGGACGCAGCTTCCCGACAGCTGTTTCAGGCGAAGTCGGTTGCCATTGGGCATGATATACGACTGTCTGACCTTCGCTGCGCGATGCACTCGCGAAGGGCTGACGGAGGCAGGCTGCAATGTCGTGGACATCGGCCAGTGCGGCACGGAGATGATCTACTTCACGACGGCGCATCTGCGTCTCGACGGCGGCATTATGATTACGGCGAGCCATAAACTTCAGCAGTACAATGGGATGAAGTTCGTCCGCGGAGTCACGCCCCATCTCAAGCGATACGGGGCTCAGGACATCGCGGCGATGGCGGTCGGCGGTACCCATCCGACCCCGCACCCTGGCGGGACATAATCGAGAAGAAGGATATATTGATGAATATGTCGATAGCCATCCTCCTATGTCGATGGAGCAAGCTGGAAACCGTATAAGATCGTCGTATATACGAGGGCACAACGGTGCGGCTACCCGATCATCAATGCGATGGAGAAGTTCCTGCCCTTCGAGCTGGTCAAGGCTCTATAACGAGCCGGACGTACTTTCCCGAACGGCTGCCGAACCCCATTCTGCAGGAGAACCGGAGGCGACGGCGAGGTCGTCGCGAGACGCGACTTCGGCGTGGCATGGACGGCGACTTTCGATCGCTGTTTCTTGACGAGAAGGGCGGTCATCGAGGGCTACTACATGGTCGGCTCTCGCCGAGGCATTCCTGAAAAGAACAAGGGCGCGAGCGTCATCTACGACCCGCGTCTGACGTGGAATACGCTTGAGATCGCCGAGCAGCGGCGCGGCAGTCATGCAAGAGCGGTACGCGCTTCCATTAGCGACAAGATGCGCGAGGGTCAACGCGAGTCTATGGCGGCGGAGTGAGCGCGCATCATTATTTCGTGAGTTCTCCTGCTGCGACAGCGGACAGATTCCGTGGCTGCTGCGTCGCAGAGCTGATGAGCGCGGCGGGCGGCAAGACGTTGTCGGAGCTCATGCAGGACGTATGGATCGCTATCCGACCTCGGGCGAGATCAACAGCAAGGTCGCCGACGCCACAGGCGGCCGCGGATCGCATCGAAGCAAAGTACGGTCCGGGCGGCAAGGTGACGAAGGTGGATGGTCTCTCCATCGAGTTGACAAGCTGGCGCTTCAATCTGCGTATGTCGAATACAGAACCCGTGATTCGTCTCAGTGGAGACGCGTCAGGACAAAGCCCTGTTAAAGGAGAAGATCGGATCGAACTGCTCGCGGAGATCCGCGCATAAAGAAAGGGGCTTTTTGGGATGAGTCTTGTACCGAAGTCAGGGTTTACGTTTGACCATGACGACTCTATGGTGAGGGAAAAGGTGACCGGATGCCGATTCGCCTCCCACGCCGATGCGCTCAAAAAGCGCACGCAGCGATGAAGGTCATGCGTGAGACAGGCTTTATCCGTGGGCATCTCTCGAAGGACGGGGAGCCGGAGAAAGGTGCTGTTCTCGCAGACGCCGTACATCAAGGAAGGCAACATCAACTCGCCCGCGTTCTATCGCACGTCTGAAGGAGCTCCGGTAAGCACGTGCAGGAGAATACGGATGTCGTCATTTCACTCGGCATCGGCGGCCCTTCCTCGGGAACAAGGTACTGTTCGACGTGCACTGCGGTGAGCTCTGGAACTCGCTCTCGAACGAGCAGCGGGACAACTATCCGCGCATCTACTTCAGCGGCAACAATATCGACCCGCGCCGTACGGGCGACATCATCAACCACATGAAGCGGATGTTGCACAGATCAAGAGAAACGCATGGCGGACAGCTGCTGCGCATCATGCTGCTCGTCATCTCGAAGTCGGGCGGCACGCTCGATACGATGTCGAACTTCATGGTGATGTACGATGCGTTCATGGAAGGCGGACAATATTGAGGTCGAGTGGTCGCGGTCACCGACCCGAACGAGGAGGAGCCGACGCTGCTCAAAAAGTCGCGATGGATATGGGCTGGAAGCAGTTCGCTGTGCCGGACGGCGTGGGCGGACGCTTCACCGTTTACCGAGGTCGGGCTGACGCTCGCCGCGTGCATCGGCTTTGATATTGAGGAGCTGCCGCGGGGGCGCGTGACATGGACGAGGCTTGTCAGAATGACGACCTCTGAAGAATCCTCCGGATGCTCAACGCCGCGCTGAAGTTTTGCGGCATCTGGAGAAGCATCTGCCAAGACATCGAGGTCATGATGCCCTATGGCGACCATCTGAAGTCCGTCCGAGTGGTACATTCAGCTGCTCAGCCGAGTCGCTTGGCAAGCAGTTCAACAAGCGAGGGCAAGGAAGTCCGTTACTGCTACCGTACGCTCTGTCGTTGCGGTCGGTACGACGGATATGCACGCGCAGACACAGCAGCATCAGGAGGGCAAGCTTCAGCAAGGTGGTGCAGTTCATCCGCATCGACAAGTGGGCAGATGATCTTGTCATTCCGAATGTGTTCCCCGAGGTCAAGAAGCCGCGGATGTGGCGGGGTGACGATGGGGCGGCACTTGAGGTAGGCGCCAGTCAAACGCCGATGCACTTGCGTCGAACAAGCGCCACAGTGCCGTGTTTGCACTGCCGGAGCTGACGCCGTATCATCTCGGCGAGCCGCTCCACATGCTTGCGATGTCCATTGCCTACGAGGGTGAGCGTGGCGGATGTCGATGCGTTCGATCAGCCGGGTGTCTGAGGCGTGCAAGCGCATCGAGGACCGGAAGCTGCAAGAGCTGAAGAAAAGGCTAAAAATGCTAGGCATGCGTGTGGGAACCGTACGTCTGAGCGTGTGGATATGTTTTTGACTGCAGCGGCAGTCCCTCTTTTGCCTATCGGAGGTATGCGTGAACGCTGGAAAGACTATCTCAGTGCGGTATCGGCGTCAGCAGGCGGCGGTCGGCGCGGGACGCTCACTTTCCCTCGGTGCCATGCTCCATGAGGATCCTCCACCGGTGCCAGTGCTCGCCCACGGTCAGCCCTGCTCTGACGTGTCCGTGACAGAGGTGCAGGGCTGTCCGCTGACGGCGGAGGGCAGGCTCTGCACAACCCTTTACCATGGTGCATGCAGCGGAGACAGGGAGGCTATGCATCCTCGCAATCGCTCGCACGAGAAAAAGCTGCCGTCGCAGCTCACTCCTGCCTCTACCGCTGCCGCAGAAAGCGCAGCCCAAGGCAGAGACGCCGCTCAGTACGCGCAGCATTGTGACGGGGCAGACGGACGGAGGATCGCCATCCTCGCTGGAGGAAGGACAGCGCGGCGCTTGCTGCGGGCGATGACATCGGCATGGCTATACCCTTGACGCACTAACTGAGCGAATGGCGACACTGCGCACAGCGCATGGCGTCGATTACGCTTACGAGGGAGTAAATAGGATGAAGCGATGGATCATCAGGGCTGTGTTCTTTGGACTGCTGCTTTTTGCTGCACCGGTTTCTGCTGCATCCGTGACCGTCTGATGACGGGCGGCGATGTGGTCTGTGCTCCTCGCGGCGGCGCGCATGGGGAATCTGCCGCTCATCGTCGATGATAGCGTGACTGGGGACGGTAACGGCGCATCTTAGCGAGGCGGGAGGCGAGGTGCTCGCACCTCATTGCCGCCGTCAGGATCCACCTGAACGGCATGGGGGATGTGTGGCTGGTCGGCACAGAGGTGCGCGATGCGCAGCGTCGCGTTCATACCCTGCGTCGTCCGCTATGCTGATCGAGGAACTCGCCCATGCGGCAGATTTATCCTCACGGGTGAAGGAAACACGCGCAATCGTGTCGAAAAATAACAAAGATACGAGCGAATGAGGACTCGGATTCCGATGCGCCGCAGCGTGCCATGTGGATCCGGCGACGAATACGCTCTTTTACGGTGCAGTCGGAGGCTCGTGCCTGCGTGAGATCATTTCGCACTCGACACGGCACCGCGATACAGGTGTCGCTTGAGGCGCGTGTTGTTGCTGTCTCCAAGCGGGCGCAAGGAACTGGCATCGACTGGTCGTACGGTCATCTCTGCCGCAGTACCCGGACGTCTCACGCGATGTCAGGCAGCTGGCACGTCAGCGGACGCAATGCGGGGATGGACGGCACGAGTTTGCGGATCATACGCTGGACGCGGACCCGAGGGCATGCCGTATGAGTGCTACTACACGGCGGCGATCCGCGCACTCGTCTCGGAGGGCAAGGCAAGATGCTTGCCCGTCCGAACGTGACGACCGTGCAGGGGCGTGAGGCACTCGATCAATATCGGTGCGGAGGTACCCGTGCCGGTCGTGACGACATCGAATAATGTCACGACGACCGGTATCGAGTACCGCAGAGGCAGGTGATTATCCTCGCTATACGCCGCGCGTCACGGCAGATGGCAACATCGTCGCGCGCGTCACACGGAGGTCAGTACGCCCGTTTTCGTTGACGATCTGAAGGCGTACCGTTTCCAGAAACGGAGCGCGGACACCACGGTCCGTCTGAAAAACGGTGAGACGATGGTGATCGGCGGGCTCATTGACAGCGACGAGTCGCGTACGCTCGCGATTCCGTTTCTCGGCGACCTGCCGCTCTTGGGGGCATTCTTCCGCACAGTACGGACGAGCAGAAATGAGACGGAACTGATGATTTTTCTCACAGCATGTGTTGGACGAGTGATGAAATACGACGGAAAGAGGAGATCAAGGGTGGCAATCAGAATACTCTCAGCAGACGACCACGCGCTCTTGCGGCGGGGATCAGCGCGTACTGAATTTTGAAGACGATCTCGAGGTCGTCGGCGAAGCAGAGGACAGGGCAGGAAGCACTGGCGCGCACGCTCATGCTCAGAAACCCGATATCCCTCCTGCTCGATATCAATATGCCGGGGCTGACGGGGCTGGACGTGACGAAACGAGCTGAAGCAGGCGCGCTCACGCGTGAAGATCATCGCGCTCACGATCCACGACAGTGATAACTATGTGCTCGAAATGCTGAAGAACGGGGCACTCGGCTACCCTGCTCGCGGACGTCGAGCCGAATGTGCTCATCAAGGCAATCCACATGGTCAACGAGGGCAATCCCTTCGTTACTGAAGCTCGCCGTGAGTCTGTCTGGCACGCCCGCGATCTCGGGTGACGTTGAGCGCATGGCAGAGAGACTGGGACGAGAGCCGTGGCGAACGTCTCACCCGCGCAGGATGGACGTGCTCGGCTGGCATTGCAAAGCGTACTGTCGAATCAGGACATCGGCAAGGCGCGGGGTTTCTGCGAAAAGACGGTCAAGAACCACCTACGAGCGTCTTTCACAAGCTGAAGGTGAATGATCGCACGCAGGCACTCGTCTATGTACTGAAGAACAAAAATTGTTTCGTTGGAGTAAAGGAAGTGCTGAATTTATCAGTACTTAAAAAGGCACCGCACCCGAGCAGCGTGCCTTTTTGCCTGTTCGATGGAGAGAAAGGAAACTATGTATATCAGACTCGGTACGGCGGAGAACCAAGGCGTATTATCAGGAGATCATGGCGCAGGCGATGGCAGGAACAGATCGGCTGAGGAAGATGTCTCCTGACGTTGCCTTGTAGAGGGTGATTTACGCGCAGCTGATGGATCCAAAAGAACAGGTAATTGACCGCGGCATGGTGATTCCCAGATCCGCTCTCTACAAACTGATATTCCTTTGGGCACAATCGCTGTAAAAATTTTCGACGAGGAACATGATCCATACGCAGAAACTCTGTGACTGTTATGGCGGAGCTCTTGACTATCATAAGATGCCGTGATAAATGAGATTATCATTGATATTGACGTAATTATCTGATATACTTCTCACCAAAAGAGGTGATGCTATGTCAGATGTTTTTGAGGGCTTATGATCCCCTTTCTCGGGACGGCACTCGGTGCCGGTTGTGTTTTCTTCCTGAAGGATACACTCAACCGCAGCGTGCAGCGTGGGCTGACGGGCTTTGCTGCGGGCGTCATGGTGGCGGCATCGGTCTGGAGCCTTCTCATCCCCTGCGATGGAGGGTTCTGCTGATCTCGGCAGCTTTTGCCTTTTGTTCCTGCCGTCGTCGGCTTCTGGGCGGGGACGCTTTTTCCCTCATCCTCGATCACATTATTCCGCATCTGCACATGAATGCGCAGCAGGCGGAGGGACCGCATAGCCGCCTTTTCGCGGACGACGATGCTCGTCCTCGCCGTGACCCTGCACAATATCCCCGAAGGAATGGCAGTCGGTGCGATCTACGCGGGCTGGCTGAGCGGGCAGCGAGGGCATTACGCTTGGTGCCGCGCTCGCGCTCTCCTCGGTATTGCCATCCAGAACTTTCCCGAGGGGCGATCATCTCGATGCCGCTGCGTGCGGCGGGGATGGGAAAGTGGCGCGCCTTTGCGGGCGGCGTCCTCTCGGGGGCGGTCGAGCCGATCGGCGGCGTGCTGACCGTGCTTGCAACGGCACTCATCGTGCCCATCCTGCCCTATGCACTTTCCTTCGCGGCGGGCGCGATGACCCTACGTCGGTGGAGGAACTGATTCCGAGATGAGCGAGGAGAGCACTCGAACATCGGCGTGCTCTCGTTTGCGGTGGGCTTTACGCTCATCGATGATGCTCGATGTCGCGCTCGGATAATCGACGCACAGAAAGAGCCGACAGGGTGGTCGGCTCTTTTTCCTGGAAAGGGATGCTCGCAGGTTGGGAATACCTGCGGCTTGAGAAATGGGATGTAGGGGATTTTTGCTCTTACAAATAGGAAACGCAGGGAAACGTTCCCATAGAGGGATGATCAACGGGGGAAAAGATGTCGGGGAGGACGTTTCGTATTCCCTGTTGACACTTCGTATTTTATCATATTTTTGTTTGAAAATTTTGTAACCTAGGTCACACAATAGATATACACTAATAATATCAAATACGTGTCGTTTATTCTTGCATCAAGATTCTTCTGAGTGTTTTCGTGCTTTCCTAAAAAGTTTTAAGGAAGTTCCGGCATGCGGTTCTGCTGCATTGATGGGCAAGAAAGAACGTATAATATCACAGAGAAGGATGCGCCTGGGAATTGGCGTATTCGGAAAGGGGTATCCTTTCGTTATGGTGATGAGGAGGAATTTTCATGCGTGATTATTTAAGAATCGCTCAGGTCATCGGTCGTGAGATCATCGATTCGCGCGGCAATCCGACGGTCGAGGCAGAGGTCGTTCTCGAGGACGGCACGATTGTACCGCGGTGCTTCTCCCTCGGTGCATCCACGGTGAGTTCGAGGCACTGGAGCTGCGTGACGGTGACAAGTCGAAGTTCGGCGGCAAGGGGTGTCTCGAAGGGCGGTTGACAACGTCAACAAGAAGATCGCTCCTGCACTCCTCGGCTCGAGGCGAGCGATATCTACGCCGTTGATCAGGCGATGTTCGACGTGGATGGCACGAAAGACAAGTCAAAACTCGGCGCAAACGCGATTCTTGCTGTTTCAATTGCAGCATCGGATGCGGCGGCAAAGTCCGAGGATATTCCGCTCTACCGTTTCTTCGGCGGGCTGCAGGCGAACGTCCTGCCCGTTCCGATGATGAACATCCTGAACGGCGGCGACATGCGACGAACTCTGTCGATACGCAGGAGTTCATGATTATGCCGGCAGGTGCACCGACGTTCCGCGAGGCACTGCGCTGGTCGACTGAGGTGTTCCATGCGCTGCAGGCACTCCTCAGCAGGAAAGGCAAGACGACGGCGGTCGGCGACGAGGGCGGCTTTGCGCCGGATCTCGACCCGATGAGGACACGATCGAGCACATCCTGAAGGCGATTGAGAATGCCGGCTACAAGCCCGGACAGGATTTCGTCCTCGCGATGGATGCGGCTTCCTCCGAGTGGAAGGATAAGGAGAAGGGCAAGGGCTTCTATCATCAGCCGAAGTCCGGCAAGAGTTCACGTCGGATGATCTCATCAAGCATTGGGAGTCGCTCATCGACCAGTTCGATCTACTCGATCGAGGACGGTCCTTGACGAGGAGGACTGGGACGGCTGGAAGGCGATGACGAAGGCACTCGGACGTAAGGTCCAGCTCGTCGGCGACGATCTCTTCGTCACGAACACGGAGCGCCTGAAGAAGGGCATTGAGCTCGGCGCAGCGAACTCCATCCTCATCAAGCTGAACCAGATCGGCTCGGTTCCGAGACGCTTGAGGCGATCAAAATGGCGCATAAGGCGGGCTATACGGCGGTTACGTCGCATCGTTCAGGCGAGGACCGAGGATACGACGATTGCCGATCTCGTTGTTGCACTAACACGGCACAGATCAAGACGGGTGCACCGTCCCGTTCCGAGCGTGTTGCGAAGTACAACCAGCTCCCTGCGCATCGAGGAGCAGCTCGGCGCAAGTGCGGTCTATCCGGGCAAGCGCGCATTCAACTTCACGAAGTAGCATCAATCACGTATGGGAGGAATCCACTGCACTGCGGTGGGTTCCTTTTGTATTCTTTGATGAAAAGAAAGTGTCTGCATATGAGTCGAAATTCTAGCGATATGATGAAAATGGCGATCTCGCTGAAATCGTTTGGTATTGATGGGGGTGCGTGGCGCGCACTGGGATGCACTTGTGGTGATCTCATATCTGTCGGAACAGAACGCCGTTATATTAGGCGGTGATGTTTATAAAATAATGAGCAATCAGATCGAGACAGCCTACGCTGGCTGGCATTATGATCCAATCACAACGAAAAATGCACGGGAGAACATACGAGCGGGTGAAGAAAAAGCCGTTGCGTACATTCGACATTTTAGAGCGAAATGGCGATAATTTTATTTATGCAATTGTATATCAAGTGTTCATCAGTACTTTTGTTTGGAAACAGGGTACTGATGATACAAAATAATATGAGCAATGAAGTTACATGAGTGATGCATGTTGTGCATAGAAAGGACTGTTGCACGGACAGCTTCGTGCAACAGTCCCCTGATTTTCCGTCGATCACTTACTTGCTTACAATACCTGTACGATGTCCACGGCACCTTGCGCTCCTTGTGGCGTGGGGAGGACCCTTTTTCGTCGGATAGCTGACGGGGAAGATCGCGATGAGGTTGTAGTCCTCCATGACGGGGAACAGCTCCTTGAGTTTCGGCGTGTTGAACTTGCCAACCCACGTTGCGCGCAGACCTTCGTTGTGGATGGCGAGCATGATATGCGTCGCGGCTATGGCGGCATCCACATCGGCAAAGTTCAGATCGTCGTCGGGCGCACCCACGCCTCGTCTGCCTTTAGCTGCCGATGACGAAAGACCCCTGCACCGAAGGTGTAGCTTGTCGTCTCGGCGAGCTTTGCACGCGCGTCAGGGCTTTCGATGGTACCAGACCTTGAACGGCTGTTTGTTGACTGCCGTAGGAGCGAGACGTGCCGCCTCAAAAATGCGGTTCATGGATTCGTGTGATTTCCTGTCTGGAGCGCAACGGCAGGAGAAGCGTTCGCGGATGAGTTCGTTAAATTCCATGGTGATCCTCCTTTTTCGATGATTTCATTATACCATAGTTGCGTCGCAAAATGTCTTTTGTTAATTTATTTTACCGCTTACGGTGGCGTGACGGACTACACATAGAGTTGACGGCAGCGGAATGTGTCATATAATAGAAACAGAAAAGGTGCTGCCGGTGCAGACGGTCAGCCCCGACTCTAGTTAAACGAGAACCTGCTAACTTCTCAGTGTCAGGCGGAGGTTCTATGCCTTTAATGCAACGATGCAAATCGTCACCATGAATACTAACGCCAAAAAGTCGTATAGCTCCATAGGCTTTCGCCCCTTTCAGGGGCTGAGATTGACCGCTCACCGTCTTGGCAGCACCTAAAGGCATTATATGCTATATGACAGCCCTGCGCTGTCTTTTTGTTGGAGAGGAGGGATATACTGGGGTTACGCATTATATCATGTTGTTTATTCAATCACCCCTCTGTCCCAAATAGCTTTCAGCAGAAAATAAGAATGTTAGCGATATAGTGTCAATCGAAGGGAGTGATCGGATGCGAAAGAAAATTCTCGCAGCATGCTCCGCCTTGGCGATCGGAGGCGGACTGCTGATCTCGCCGATGCGCGCGGAGGCGATTGATGCGTGGGGATTGCGGGCGCAGGCACTCGGCGTGCTCCGCGCGTACCACTCGGCACTGGTGCGTGCTCGCGCTCGGCAACGACGTTCACGCGCAGCATGAGAGCGAGCGACAGGATATAGAGGAAAATGGACGCGCACGAAATGCACGCGATATTGCACTGGTCGATCGTGTGATGCAGCGGCTCGTGCGGGACGGAGACTATGTGCTCCGTGTGAACTCCTTCCCTTTGTATGGGCGGTGAACGACAGTCCCATCTTCAATGCGGCGTGCTATCCGACGGACTATGAGCATCAACCGCGGGCTGATCCGTGGGCTGAACGGCGCGAGGATGAGCTCGCGGCGGTGCTCGGGCATGAGATGATCCACGGCATCCGCCAGCATAGTGCACACAACTATGCGAAGGCGGCAGGCAGTACTATGGGTTGAGTTTTCAACATGGATGCGGGGCTGATGGACTGGAACAAAGCTCAACGCACTCGCGGGCTACCCTACATACATCACTGCCCACAGAGTATGAGGCGGACGAGGCGGCTTCTACATCATGACGAGTGCGGGGGTTTAACCGGCGGCGGAGCGGCGGCGATGGCGCGCATGGGCTACTATCTGACGTATGACCCAGGATCTGCGTGAGTACCAGAACCCAAAGGCATGCGATCTCCCGCAGGACGATTTTCTCCGATCATCCCGCGACGGAGCGAGCGTGAGGCAAAGCTCGCGAGCCGCTTACGGCATACAGTGCGGCACGTGACGGTGACGGATCGGCGGACGGTCTGCATCGATGGCACGCCGCTCCTCACGGCGACGCAGACGGATGAGGACTACGACAACAGTCCCGAGAACGCCTATCTGCTGCAGGCGCACTTGCCCGTGCCTTCCACGACCGCTGATACGGCAGCGGACTGGGGCTCGCTCTGACGCGCGGCGACGGCGTGATCGATGCGCGGCGACGCTCGGATCAATGCGGCACTCCTGCCCTAGTGAGAAAGCCAAGGTGGGGGCACAGCTCATCTCTCGTTGGGGATGCGTACGTCGGGGGAGACGGGCGAGCGGCGCTCGGGAGAGGCTGCGCAGTGCGGAGCAGGCGCGTGCTGCGGGAAACGCGAGGCGGAGCGTGCGGCGGTTGAGATTGCCGATGCGAAGGCGATGGACAAACATGCGCGAGAACAGCGACGCCTACAGTGATTATGGCGACGGAACGGCGCCCCTCATGCCGATGGCGCGTGTCTTGGTGCGGCGCGATGACAAGCCCGCCCTCAGCTGCGTCATCTGGCGCGCGTGTCATGCCGTGCTGGCGACGCTGACCGCGCCCGCGCCGACGCCGACCGCGGTGTCGCCGATGCTCCGACGGACGTTCTCACGTGGGTCAACCGTGCGGATGTACGGCGCATACTCGGCGAGCGTGACGGCGCACCGCCGACGCATTGAAGGCGATCGAGGTGGATGCAAAGAGCCCCTAGGGGTATCTGATCGCCGCAGAGCATCTACGATGAGATGGGCAACGGTGATGCGGCAGAGGACTAGCTATTAAAACTCTATGCGGTCGAACCGGGAAAGGCGGTCGCCCGCATCCCCGACAGCTATTTGAAAAAATCGATGCGCGTGCCTACAAAGGAGCGTAAAGGAAGAGAAGAAGGCGAGGAAGCAGAGGAGGAGCAGAAAAGGAGAGTGGGATGGAACAGGCGGCTGCTGTGCGATCGATTTCTTCGTACAACAGCCGCTTTTGACGTATGGGTCGCGACCCAGTTGAGAGAGCGTAGCGAACGAACAAAAACCCACCCGCTTGCGGGTGGAAGATAAAGTTATACGCAAAAGCATCTTTCCCGCTATACTAAGGATGTCTCAAGCCAGTAGAAAAGAAGGGAAAGATGCACTTTAATGCAACAGAAAGCAAACAGTTTATCCCACACAAAGTGGCTCTCCGTGTACCATATCGTGTCACCCCGAAATATCGGCGGGAAAAATCATATATGGGCAATACAAGGAGAGTATTCGAGATATCCTGAGGCAGCTATGTGCATATAAAGGTGTGGAGATGCTGGAAGGTCACCTTATGCCGGATCATGTACACATGATGGTAAGTATCCCACCGAAAATCAGTACTGCCAATTTATGGGATATACCAAAGGAAAAGCGCCTTGATGATTTTTGATAAACACGCCAACTTGAAATACAAGTTTGAAATCGGCACTTTTGGGTCGGAAGGGTATTACGTAAGTACCGTTGGGTTGAATGAAGCAACGATACGTAAATATATCCAAGAGCAGGAAAAAGCATGACATTGCTCGATAAACCTCAGTGAAAGAGTACGAAGACCCTTTAAGGGAAGTATAGACCACCGCCCTTTAAGGGCAGTGACGAGTCAAGGGCAATATGGCTTGAACAGTGAAAGCCAGCGCCTTTAGACGCGTTTACTGGTATTATCCCCTTATAGTGCAAAACCACCGTTTGACGGGTGGTCAGTGATTATCCTTATTCCTTTTCCCCATGCGTCGCCAGATGGTGTAGCAGAGTGCGGCGACGATGACGACGACAACATCCACGATGCGGTAGGGTGAACGCATAGCCGTACGTGACGGCGACGATGCCGAGCCCGGCGGCAGCAAGCCCGACGCTGATGTCAAGCGACCAGAAGTAGGTCGCAGTAGCGACACCGGCACGCGATGCGGGGACACTGCGCACGGCGAGCGTCTGCAGCGCAGGCGTGACCGCGCCGAACCCTGCGCCGAGGAGCAGGGCTGCACCGATCAGTCCCGTGAGCCCCGTGATGCTGCTCGAGGAGCGCCATACCCAACGGCAAAGAGAAGTACACCCGGGTAGACCGTATAGTCCGATCCCATGCGGTCAAAGATGCGTCCGACAAAGGGACGCGTCACGAGAATCGCCCCCGCATAGCAGGCGTAGAAGAGACTCGTCTCTGCCGACAGCCCGAGACTGCGCGTACAGAGCGATAAAAGGTGAGTACGCCGCCGTAGGCAAAGAAGAGAATCCCCGCGATATAGGCGCGGCGAGCGCGCGTCGCTCGATAAACGTCTGGATGGAGAGGCGGCGTCGCGCACCCTGCGGCAGAATGACGGCATCGGGCAGACTAATCGTGCTCATCACGATGGAGAGCGCGGCGAGTACGCTGAGCACAGCGAAGAGCGCCGTGCTCGAAAAATGTTCCATGATGAGCATCAACCATGTACCAACGACCATCGCGAGGTTGGTGGAGAGAGCAGCAGCCGATGCTCCTCACCCTTGCGCGATGGCGGAGGATCAGCGCCGCGGAGAGCCGCCGCTGTCGTTGTCGCCACGGCAAAGATGACGCCGGGAGGAGGCGCGGTACCGTAGAGCATGGAGGATCGCCGAGGCGACGAGGAAGAGTGCCATAACGATGAAGAACAGGACACTGATGACGATCATGAGCCGCCGCTTGTTGACGGCGTCGATGAGAATGCCCGCACAGGGACGCGCAGCGACCGTTCCTGATTCGGAAGAAGGCCGCGGCAAGACTCTCTCGACGTCGCCGCCCGTACCCCGCATCATGACAACGGAAGTGCCGCGATCATTGCGTATTGTGTCAGATAGATGAGGAAGCTGACGAGGCCTCATGCCGAATTCGCGCGTCCAGAGCGCCTTTACTCGCCGGTTCGTTCATGCCATCATCCCTTTTATCGGTGAGATACCATATCTCGTCCAGAAACGCAGCTTGGTCTATTTCTATGATAGAATGGCGCGTGAGTTTTGGACGGCGCAGCGAAATGGGGAGCACTCGCTGGGGGATACGAGGAAAAAGAAATTGATGCGCGAGGTGCACGCGGCACGTGCCTTCTTCATCGGAGGCTTTCGGCACAGCAACGTGGCGTTGCTCGTCCCGCTCTCCTGCGCGAGCGGCTGATGGTGGGGACGATGTGCTCGATGCTGCTGCTCGCATCGGGGTCGGCTCTTCCGACGATAAACGCTGCCTCGCACGCCATGCGCGCTTGATGCCGCCGCGTCGTCATGACGGCGGCGGTCTCTTTGCGGCAATTCTTCCGCTCGTCTCATGCGTGGACGCACTTTCGCTTGCCGTGCTGATCGTACTTATCTTCGGTGCGCGGTGATGGCCGCATCGACGTCGTGGTCAACATCGTCGCCGTACTGGTGGAAAAGGCATCGGACGGCGCATCATGAGCGGAATGCACGCCTTCTGGAGCCCTCGGCGGCTTTTGTCGGCGCGGGACTTTACGGCGGCGTGGGTCGGACTGCTCGGTCTCACGCCATTTCAGTCGACGGCGATTGCGGCGGGCTCATCCTCCCGACGGCAGTGTTCGACGCCACTTGATTCCGTACGGCGGGGCGGCGGGCGCACCGCTTCGCACTGCCGCGCGGCATCATCGTCTTTTGTCGGCATGACGGCGTTCATCGCCTCCCCAGCGAGGGAGCGGTGATGGACCGCGGCGTTCACCTGACCACCTGCGCGGCATAGTGATCTCGCGCTGCGGGCACGGGCTAGTCCGTCTCCGCCGCGATGCTCACGATGCGTTTTCTCGGCGACCGCGTTGTCCAGCGCATCGGCGCGCTTCCCGCTGCCGTCGGTGGCGCATTGCTCGCGTTTGGCGGATTCTGCTCGTCACGTTTGCACCCGCAGACGTGTTGCTCGCGTCGGCTTCTTTGCCATCGGCATCGGGAGCGCGAAACATCGTGCCCGTCTTTCTCCTGATGCGGCAGGACGTCAGCTGCCAGTCAGTGCGGCGGTCTCGCCGTCAGCACCATGGGATACCTCGGCATTCTCGCGGGACCTGCCGCCATCGGATTCTGTATCCTCACTCACGACGCTGCAGACGGCACTTTGCCACGCTCGCCGCGCTCAGCATCCTGCAGGCAACGATCGGATTCTACGTGTTCAAACGAATCAAATAATGGATACAAAAACGCCATTTTCGTATGGAATGGCGTTTTCTATCCTTACCGTGCCAGCGCGTTGACCTTCTGGTAAGGCGTGACTTCTGCGCTGCTGCAGCGTTCTTGTGGTAGACGTTGCTCAGGCAGCCTGGTCGATGGACTTGTATGCTGCGACGAGGAGGGTTTCGCCTCATCTGCGTTGCCGGCAGCAATAGTTAATCGTTGACGCTGCGGATGGCACGGCGGACGCGCGTCTTTCCGCAACATTGCGTGCATGGCGCTTGGCGTCAGATTTTACACCCAGAATGGATGCCTTTCAAATGTTTGGCAAATCGTTCACCCTCCTCAATGAAAAATGTACTGCGTCATTCTATCACACGGGCAAATAAAATGCAATATCGACGCTTTCGGGGCAATCGCCTCGGGCGTTGCATTCATTTTTATTATTGTTTCTGCGCTTGCCATTCCGAGAACCATATATTATAATCATGCTGCGATAAATGATGCAGAGAGGGCGAACGTCACGCATTTTCAAAAATGAAAATTGAAAGAAACAGGCAGGAAATTTCGTATCGAATACTTAACCTTACGAAACAATAAGCAGGGGGAGAAACACTGAAAGAAAAATGGGGAAGTCGGCTGAAATCAGCTCATCACCGAGAGTAGAAACATGAAAAGAGTCGAACAAGCGCACCATAGACTTTGTCGACAGCCATTGCATTACATGGTGGGGATACCGCCCGGTATCCGTGAGGGGAGAATGTTCTATGGCGGAAAGATTGAATGCTCTGGCAATGACCGCGCAGGCGTGGCAAGCAAGCCGCTCGGCGCACCGACGACGTAAGCGCCGCAGCCCGCCGTCCCGTTCGGCGGGAAGTACCGTATCATTGATTTTCCACCGAGCAACTGCGTGAATTTCCGGCATTGAGCTGTCGGCGGCAGCTGACGCAGTACCGTCCACTCTGAGCTGAACCAGTACCTCGGCTCGGGCGGCGCATGGACCGACAAGCGCGGATGGAGGGCTTTTCGTCCTGCCACCATACGCAAAGCGCGAGAAGGGGGCAGACTGGTATCGTGGCACGGCGGATGCCATACCTATCAGAACCTAACTTCATTGAGACGTCAGATCCCGACCAGGTGCTCATTCTTCTCGGGCGACCCGCATCTACACGATGGACTATCGCGCGTGGATGCCTCGCAGCGCTAAGAAGACGAAGGCGAGGCGACCATCGGCAGGCTGAGGTGCCGTGGATGAGGCACCGCGCTTCGGCATCATGAATACGGACGAGACCGGACGCTATCATCGAGTTCGAGGAGAGGGAAACCCGCGGGGCCAAAGAGCGACCTCGCACTCGATGGGCATCTACATCTTCAGCCGCGCGACTATTTGAGAAATATCCGCGGCAGATGCGAAGAGCGAGACATCCAGCCACGACTTTGGCAAGCGACATTATCCCGACATGCTGACGGATCGGCGGACGCCTGTATTCGCACGCATTCAACGGCTACTGGAAGGATAAGTCGGCACGACTTTTGAGGACTTTCCGGCAGGCGAACATGCGATCTCCCGCAGGACGAGCCCCATTTGAGCTGTCGGGCAGCGCGCATCTACTCGTTCAATCCGCTCGATGCAGTCTCGTCGGCAAGGAAGCACGTATCGTGCGCTCGATGATCAGCGCGAGGGCTCGATGATCCCCGGAAACGGTCGAAAACTCTGCGGATCTCCCAGGGCATGCTGCTGCGCGGCGCCGCGGTACGCAATCTCCGTTCTCCTGCTCGCACGTGTCGGTGCCGATGCGGTGGTGGATCGCGCCATCCCAGTACACAGAACGTCACGGTCGACGCAGGTGCACAGGTGGTCGGTGAGCAGTCGCAGATCGCCGCATCCCGAGAGAGACGGTATGGTTGCAGGGAGTGAACAGCAGGTCGGCTGAACTGGTGAATGGAAAGGTGAAGCACGAACACTCATCACGGGATTGATCAATCTGCAGGAGGATGGCTCGCTGATTCGTGTGAGCTTCGCCGACCGCCGCGGCGTGGAACTCCATTCCCTCTGCCGGACTTTGGTACCGCCTCGACTGACCTTTGGCTCTGTCGAGCAGCGGTCAATCTCCGGGCATATTACCGCGGGCGTGATGCTCGATGAGCCGCGCTCTGTCCTCGATCATCCGCGTTCCGGGCAAAGGGATTGATCCGCACGCCGCCACGACGGGCCTCTTTCACCCTCTCGCGGTGCCTGATGATGGCGCAGCAGCGCAAGGGTGATCTCAAGCAACTTTTACCGCGGTCTTGACTTTATCGAGCATGCCCTCGGCGGTGACCTTTCATATTCTGCTCTCGCAAACGGCAGCTCCTGCTCACAATGTGGATTCTTTGACAAGCAGCTGCGCTTTCCATCAGAATACGGGCGCGACATCACGCCTCGTCTCGCATACGACCGAGGATGAGAACACGGGCAATGTGGTTCTTGAGACAGCGGAGAACGCTTGATTCTCGAGGCTGCTCGAAAAGCCCGTCGCCTTACGTGAGGGATGAAGGTTCCACGTGTCTACCCGATGGAGAAGGCTGTCTTTGTCGAGTGCGTCCGCCAGTGCATACGAGCGCGGCGGCAAATATTCTGCTCGACGGCATCATCCGCCGCGCTGCGAACTACACGATGTTTGCCTCACGCGCACGACGGCGACATGGCGCATGTGGATTCGATGTCCACATACCACCGCGCAAACATGGAGATTCCTCGATCCGTCGGTCTGGGAGGAGTTTCTTTCGGCGGCGAGCGCCCGATCTATACGGAAGATCAAGGACGGCGACCCTGGGTCCAGCGCAGCACACGGCGAAGCGTGGAGAATTTCCTTCATCGCGAACGGCTGCGCCATACGCGGCGAGGTGGAGAAACAGCATCCTGTTTCGTGGCGTGACCGTCTGACGCGGGGGTGAAGATCCGCAACCTCGATCATCGGTGCAGAAATGCGAGCTAGAATCGTGAATGGTGCGCCTCGTCGAGAACGTCATCTCGCGATAAGAATGTCGTCATCACGGCGGACAAGTGGTTGAAGGGAGCCATGGAATCCCGCTCGTGATATGCAAGAATGCGACGACATAGGCGTATAGGATTTGTCAGAAGCCGCTTGCGGCCTTTTCTGATGCTTTACCGCCTCGGCAGGAACGGAGTGAGAGGAACTCTCGGGGCTTTTGGAAAAGGAGTGGGCGTTTTTGGCACATAAGGAACAGATGGTGGAGACCCACGGGAAGTCTTTACGAAACGAAGAAGAGCATCCCGAGAGCCGCTTTTATCACAGCGGCACGTTCTCTTTCGGGCGGGGTTGCGCAGAGCTGACCGAAGAGGAGATCTAGACGATTGACGACGGCGGCAGGCATCCTTCGGACAACTGGATCAAGACGAATCGGCAGTACACGCAGAAGCGCGTCAAGCAGACCTACTATTTTTCCATTGAGTTTCTGCTCGGTCGGCTCCTGCGCTCCAATCTCATCAACTCTGGGCAGGCGGGAGCGATGAAGGAGGTTCTGCAGGAGTTCAATTTGAAGCCTCGGATGCCTACAAGGAAGAGTCGGATGCGGGTACCGGCAGCAGCGGCCTCCAGCCGCCTCGCCGCCTGCTTTCATCGACTCGCTCGCCGCACACCGTCTGCCGGGGCATGGCTGCACTCATTCGCTATCAGTACGGACTCTTTCGAGCAGAAGATCGTCGACGGCAATCAGGTGGAGCTGCCTGACAACTGGCTGCGCGACGGCTTCGTATGGGGAGTACCGCAAGCCGGACAAATCTGTCGATGTGAAGTTCTACGGTAATGCCTACCATATGCGTGAGGTGGACGGCAAGCTGGAGCTTGTCCGCGAAGGATCCGATGATCGTCGCGGCGGTACCGTACGATGTGCCGATCGTCGGCTACCACGATGCGACGGTGAAACACGCTGCGCGCATGTGGAACGCCGAGATCAATCGCGACTCTCCGACTACGTGACACTGACCCAGGAGCAGATCCACCAACGCAATCGGTACCGTGAGTTTGTCGAGTCAATCACGCGCTATCTCTACCCCGATGACAGCATCGTTCGAGGGGCGGCGGATGCGCCCTCATTCAGGAGTATTTCTTCGTCTCGGCAGGCGTACGAGAGCATTGTCCGTCACTACAAGAAGACAGGCATGAGCATCTACGACTTCGGCAGGAAGATCGGCATCCATATTGCAACGACACTGCATCCTGCGTACCTGCGTGGCAGAGCTGATGCGTGTGCTGGTCGATGATGAGGAACTGACGTGGGAGGATGCGTGGGCACATACGCGCGACACCATCGCATCACAGAACCACGATCATGCCTGAGGCACATTTGAGACGTGGAATGATCGACATGTCCCGCCCGCTGCTCCCGCGCATCTACATGATCATCGACGAGATCAACCGTCGCCACCGAGAGGGTGCGCCGCCGCCATCCGGGCGACGAGGAGAAGGTACGTGCCCTCCATCCAGATGGCGTCGTACGCATGGCGCGTCTCACTGTCGGTGGGCACAGCGTCAACGGCGTGGCGAAAGATCCGCACGGACCTCCTCAAAGTCGGCAGACCGCTGTGCATGACCGCGAGGAAATTACCGCCGCGCAAGTTCAGCTACAACAAGACGGAACGGTGTCAGCACCGCCGCTGGCTGATGGGGCGAAACCCCGAGCTGACGCTCTGAATAGACTGAAGATCCAACACGGCTCGCGGTATCGTCACCGATGGCACGCCACCGAGTAGCAGATGGACGGCTGCATCACTTTCGTCGAGGATGCGCATTTCCGCAAGCGCACCAGGCGAGATCGGTGCCATCTGCGCCGCGAGCTGAGCACGCTACATTGAGGCGCATGCAACGGCGTGCGCCTGAATCCCGGAACCGACTGCATGATGTATCCAGGTGAGACGTGCATCCACTCACGAGCGCCAGCTGACGAATATCCTGCACCATCGTATTACCGCTACGCGTGCAAAGCCAGGACACATCTCACACCGCTCCGTGACCTGCTTCTTTCGGGCGAAAGGCGGCACCGGGCTGCTACATCGCAAAGGGAGACGAATCTGTTCATCAATGCCGACCGCCGACCGCATCAACAAGAGGATCGTTCGTTTCTCAACGACATGATGAAGGTGATCTTCATCGTCGAACTTTGGCGTCTCCATCGGCGAGCTGAGTCTTATCCGGCGGCGGACGTCGCGCGAGCAGATCTCGACTGTGCGCCGAGAGAGGCGTCGGGCACGGGCAACGCGAAGTTCATGATGAACGGTTGCCATTACGCTCGCACCGCCGGACAGAGCCAACGATGGCATCCGGCGAGGCAGTCGGCGATGAGCACTGCGTCATCTTCGGCTGCAGCGCCGAGGGAGGTCTCCATGGACTACTACGCGAATGGCGCCACTCGGCGCGGATGCAGGTACAATGCAATGAGAAAGGTGCGCAATGTGCTGGGGCGGCCGTCGACGGCACCTATGTGAGATTTCCGTTCGCTCGTGTGACTATCTCCTGCACGCGAACGATGAATTCTTTATCTTGAGTTGACCTCCAGCGCGTACGATGCAAGCGCGCGTCGGGTGATGAAGCGGTTCACTCGACAAGGAAGAGCCGCACGCACGCGGCGATGAACGTCGCGTGCGTACCCGCCGCTACTCGTCTGACAAACGCAGCGATTGGACGACACACGCACGGGATATCTGGGACATCAAGCCTTTGATCATCTCCCGACAGCGTATTCCAGTAAATAGGAGGGTTTATATGAAGACGTCGGCACTCAGTGAGTTTTGATCTGATCTCTTTCATCAGGACGAATTGTCACGGCTGCGGGTACTGCGGCGCGCGCTGATCGAACGGGACGGCAAACGCGGTGTCCGTTTTTACAGTGATGGGCGCCGAATGCAAAGTCCGTCAGCGTTGTCGGCGGATTCAAACGCGACTGGGACGCCAATGCGCAGCCCATGCAGTGTCAGAGACGGTGAGATCTGGAGACCTCGATCGATGAGGGACTCGGCGAGGGCGAGATCTACAAGGCACGCCATCGAGCCGCAGCGCGGGCGCGCATTGCGGTATGAAGGCGGATTCCTACGGGGTCTCTGCGAGAAAAACCGCAGACCGCATCCCCGCGTACCCTATGATATGAACCACGGATGGTGGAAAGGACGCGCGTGGCAGGAAGAGAAGTCGCATCGGGTACACGCAGAGCGTCCCATGCTCACGTGCGAGGTGCACACTGCGCTCAGTGAGCTGCGCGCGCTGGGACGGTGCCAGTAGCCTCCTCTCCTACCACGCGATATGTGGCGGATCAGCTCATCAGCAACGTCAAGGAGATGCACCATACACTATCGAGTTCATGCCGCTCTGCGGGCACCTCACGATGGGTCATGGAGCATCAGGCGACGGGTTGCTTCGGCACAGTGACGAGCCGCTACGGCACGCCCGACGATTTCCGCCGCCTCGTCGATAGCTCGCCCATGCGAATGGCATCGGCATCATCATGGACCTGCGTGCCCGCACTTTCGTGCAGGATAAGGCGGGTTTCGCCATTTTCGACGGAGAGCACCCCCACGAGGTCCGACACAATGAGCAGCGCGCGGAGGAGAACTGGGAGTGGGGCGCGACCAACTTTGACTACGGGCCGCATCAGGAGGTGCAGAGCTCTCAGCACATGGGACGACTCTGTTTCTGGTTTGAGGAGTTCCACATCTGACTAGCCTGCGCATCCTGACGCGCGGTCGCTGAATATGCTTTACACCTCAGCTACGGGCGCAAAGGACGCGAGAGCGCGGCGACAAATACGGCGACACGGGCGATCTCGAGGCGGTGGAGTTCCTGGAGAAACTCCAACGAGACGATCTGCGGGCCTCATCCGCAGCAGCACTCGCGTGATCAGCCGAGAGTCCACTCGTGACGCCGACACCAAAGCCCGTGCCCACATGGGCGTGCGCATGGAAGTTCCACCACGTGGAACATGGGCTGGATGAACGACATGCTCGACTACGTGGGCCTCGACCCGATCTCACCGCAAGGTGGAATCAGTGACAAACTCACCTTTCACAGCTCATGATCACGTGCGCTCTCCGAGAACGTCCTGCAACCGCTCGCGCGATGAGGGTCCGTGCACGGCAAAAGTGCTCGCTCATCAGCAAAAATGCCGGGCGACCACTTTTAGCGGCGAAATTCGCGGGGCTGCGCGGCTACTTCGGCTACTGGACGGGCGCATCCCGGCAAGAAGCCGCTCTTCGTGCGGGCGGTGGAAGTACGGGCAGCAGCCCATCGAGTGGAACTTCGACGACAGCCTTGACCGGCATCTCGTCGAGCAGTACCACGATGCGATACCACGAATGCTCGCATGCCACGCACGAAACTCAGTTCCCACGTCGAGCAGGCTCTCTCTCTCTGGCAGGTCGATTTCGACCGCGGCTTCCAGTGGATCGACTGCAACGACACGAGAAACAGCGTCGTCGCCCTCGTGCGGCGCGCCGAAAGAGCGCAGCGGTTTCGTCTGCGTCCATAACTTTACCCTCGAGGCGCGTTTTGGCCAGCTGGCCGCATCGGCGTGCCGACGAAAGGGCACCACGTCGAGGTGTTCAACTCCGATCTGGAGGAGTTTGGCGGGAGCAGCGTCGTCAAACGCGGGCGATAAGTTTCTACCAGCGAGGATCATCCGTTCCACGGGCGCGACCAGTCAGCGTCGTCACTGTCCGCCGCTCTGCTGACGGTGTTCCTATCGTCTGAAGGGACAGCAGCGGGGCGGGAACGCCGATCAGTGAGACGGTCCAAGACCGATGTCGACCCGCTGAGCGTCGGCGCGCCGGACGCCCGGCACGGAGACGGTGGACAGAGCGAAAGCGTGGCCGTGAAGAAGGCTGCGCCGAAAAAGCTGCCGCTAAAGAGGCCCCGCTGGCTGAGGCAAAGCGGCGCGAGCGGCACCGCGACGAAGACCACATCTGCCGCGCCGAAGAAGCGCACGGCTGCCCGCCAAGACGTCAGCTCGCTGCAGCGGAGACCGAGGCCGCGCCCAAGAGAGCGCACTTGCAGCGACAAAGCCGCATGGCAGCGAAGAGAAGGATGAGGGGCGCGGTGCACGGACCGTGAAAGAAGGCCGCATCCGCATCGCGGCGTAAAAACGGCGGTGAAAGGACAACCGAAACGGGCGAGAAGAAAACGGGCTATGACCGCACGCTGCCACACTCCGCGCGCGCAAGACGGTGTGCAGGGATACGGAGTCCGCGCCGAAGAAGGCAAGCGCCGCCAGTATAACCCGCACCGCATCTGCACCGAACACAGGCAGATACAGAGATAGAAAGAAACGGTCGGATGATTTTGGCACCGGCCACTGCTGAGAAGGAGGATATTGGGATGAAGATTTCATATGCGGCATCGCGAAAGCAGTACCCGCTGGCAAAACCGGCGGACTGCTGACGTGGCGAGGATCGCTCCCCTGCCGCCCTCTGCTCAAGGCTAGGCGGACTGCCCGCATCGTGTCATCCTGCCGAAGTGCACGGATCCCGAACGCACCGCATCCGCAGCAAGATGCATACTCATCTGTGACGGCGCACCCATGCTCGCATGGCGAGAGATTTTGCTCGGCATCCGACTCCTCACCCGAGTACGAAGGCGTGACCACCCTGACTACCCGTGGACAACGAGGGGTACTTTAAACCGCGCGAGGGCTATTAATACGGCCACCCTGACGATGCGTGAGCGAGTTCTCCTTCTGCCGTGCCGTGCTCGACCGGCATTCCCGCACTGGGCTTTCCAGCCGGGCGACATCATCCACGCCAACGGCTGGCATACGGCGCTCATCCCCGTCCTCCCAAGCTGGAAGCATCCGGATGATCCGCGCTATAGGCGAAGACTTCAAGACGCTCTTTACCGCTCCACAGTCTGCGGTATCAGGGCATCTTCCCGAAAATGTCATGTCGGATGTGCTCGGGCTCGACTGGATAGCACTTTCAACAATACGGGGACTTTAGCAAGGTTCCTACGGATGCGCCGCGTGGAACGCTTCGCTGAAGGCGGGCGCTCGCATCTACTGACGCTATATCTCGACTGTCGCATAGGGCCACGCCGAGGGGATCCGCACGAGTACTACGGTGAGACATCTCGACGGACTCCCGCAAGCGTCGAAGGATCTCTTTCGATTGTCAACGGCATCAGCAACGACGATCTACGACCCGAAAGACGGACAAGGACATCTCACGTCAGCTACGACGTGAAGAGCGGCGCTGCGGGCAGGTCGACAGCAAAGAGTGCGCCTGCGGCGTGAAGCTCAGCTTGCCGAGAGTCGCGCTGTACGCGCTCGTGGCGATGATCACGCGACGGCTGCCCGAGCAAGGGCATCTGATCTCGTATCACGCGCATGTCATCGGCTGAGACGTCGGAGCTAGCGAGAATATGCAGTTCGTCCCGCTCCCGGGACAGGGTGAGGCACGCTGGCGACGAGTGGTTCACGAGACTCGGCGTGGCGGCATCCTCGGCAAGAAGGCATATCGGTCGACATCCGCTACTCGAATCAGCTGGCACGCGTATCTATGCCGCTCGAAACATCTTCCTCGCTGCCGTCAACTTTCGAGCCGTGCGGACTCGGACGGCTTCATCGCTATGCGTTACGCGGCTCGATCCCTGTCGTGCGTGGGACGGGCGGCCTGAGAGGACACCTCGTCATCCGGTTCTGACCGTTCCGGCGACGAGAGGGCAGCGGCTTCCTCTTCTGCGAGGTACAACGCGCATGAGATGATGTACGCGGTGGAAACCCGCGCTTTTCCGTTTACATGGTGAACCTGCGTGAGTGGCGTCGGCTCGTCCATACGGCGATGAAGAGGCGACTATCAGCTGGATACGTTCGGCAGAGTACAAAGCGGCTCTGCAGGCACCTTCGAGAAAAGAACAACAGATTTCAGCCGGATTTGTAAGAGGTTTTCCACAAAATACCGCTGGTGAATTCGTTTGAACGATAATGAACGATTTATGGTGGTTCAATAGGAATCACTGATGAGATTGTGCCAGATTAGTAGATTTTTTGTCCGATTGAGACTGACAAACCGGACGCATATGCTTGGGGCTATGTGGGAAGTTTGTAACAGCAGGCAGAAAAAAGTCATCAGATGATCGTGCCGGGTATCAGTCCTTTCTAACCAAGAGGAAAGGAGGCACTATGCTGGGATCCTATCAGGTGGAACATAATTCGCAGAACATCTACTTCCGCTCCATCGTCTGGCGCGGCGGAGGCGAGGAGCCGGATGCGTCTCGGCCTCGCAGCTCCGCATCGGGTGGGCCGGTGCGGCAGGTGCTCTTGCGCGGCTTTGGCGGGATCGGGCGGGAGCAGCTCGTCACGCTCGTGTCGCGCATGATGCGAATGCCAGCAGCGGTTCTATTACGCGTGGATCCGAGCCTGCCGGATCACGGCTGCCTCTCTGCAGGCCCTTTACTTCATCATCGATGGAGAGCGGCACGGGCTACTATGGGAACAACGCGGAGATGCTCGGCTGGCGTCGGCGCGCTCATCGCGAGCAGCCGCCCTCCATCGTCAGGTGTGACGATCTACAATCGCGGAGCGCACACACCCACGGACTGGTTCAAGAACAGCGTCATGTATCAGAATCTTCCTCGGCCGCTGCGCGCGCGCGATACCATCGTGCGCAAGAAGCGGGCGCTGTCATCCGTACGGACTGGACGGACGACCCGAGAGTGTATCTCGCGATCCCGACTTTGAAGGAGATCATCGCCTACTGCTGACTTCTTCGGCGGAAATCTGCGCGCGTCATGGAGAAATCTCGACTACCTCCTCGAAAAACTCGCATCTCGTGCATCTGCGCAACCCCCGTGTTTTGAGTCCGGAGAGCGAATCATCGCGCACGATACGGGGGACTATCATCGCATTGACCCCACGCTGGGCGATATCGAGGGTTTCTCGCAAACGACTCGTCGCGCGCGCTACGCAGACGCGGCATCCGCATCATCCTCTCGACGGCGCATTCAGCCGCGCACGGGGAGCAACGGCATCTGCGCCAACCGTCCGGAAGCGGTGTGAGTTCGCTTGGCGCATATCAGTCGGAAAGGAATCGCCGTACTACTCGTGGTACCGTTTTCGCCTTAATTCTCGAACAGAGATACCTGACTGCTGGTGCGATTTTGCACCCGCACGAACGATATCAGCGAGACGGATCCGTCCCATACGCGGACTTTCATCGTCACAGGGGAGGACAGCGTCCTCCATCACTGGATAGAACGAGGGAATCGCGCTGGCGTCTGGACAGCATCGACGAGCTGCCGCCGGACCTTTCTCAAGACCTTCTTTGCCGAGCTCAAAGAAGCGCAGCGGTCCCGATGCGGTCGCCGGTCGGTGAGGTCTGGGAGGACGCGTCGAATTTCAAGGTCGCCTTACGGCACGCCGCGCGTGAGTACCTCTCCACGGGCAACGAGATGGACCTCGGCGATGAACCACCAGCTGCGCAGCACGATGCTGGACTTCCCTGACGGGGGCGGCAGACGGTGCGCTGACGGTGCGGCGCACGCGAGCCAGATCGAAAACCACCCGAAGGAAAATCTCTACGCCATGAGTGAACCTCATCAACAGCAGTCGCGGTACGTGCAGCGCGCCGTCACCATCCTCGCGGCGATGTCCCATACTACGAGGGCATGCCCGCGATCGAGCGGTCGCGCGTGCGCGCGACGCCGTCAGGCGATAGCTCGGCGCTCCACTTTCCGCTCGCTCATCATGGCGACGCTCTGGCAGATGACCCTGTCGCGAGCGTGTGCCGATCTACTACCACGCGCGACGAGATCAGCGCAGGGGCTCAAGGATCCGTTCAATCGTCGCTACGACCGGGAGCATGGCAATCTCGCATCCGCGACTGGCAATCGCGCTTCATTGCCGTGCGCAACGGGAACGATGCGCTGGCGCACGGGCGACATCCTGCCCGCTTACCGGCGGGCGGCGTCAGCGCTCACGCGCGCCCAGATCCGCTCCGGGCTACGACGTGTTCAATGAGGTGAGAAGGAGCGGCATCTTTCGTCGTGGCGTTCGAACCTGCAAGGCCGGACGAGACGACAGACCCGTCAGATCTCGACGTGAGTTGACTTTACCTGTGGTGTGTTTGAGGACTAGTCTCTTGAAACCCTCGCGCACCTCACGAGTTCGAGCGGGTCCATGTCCAGCGTCGCTCGCCGCTCTTCGGCCTGCTCAGCGCGAGCGACAGGAGTGAGCAGCGAATACGGGCGCAAAGGCGGGCATCCTCCTGCATCCGGACCTCCCTGCCCTCAAAGGTACAGCCGTGTGGTGACTTCTGCAAAGTGAGGCAAGCGTACCGCTTCTGTTGATTTCCTGGCAGATGCAGGGCGAGCGTTGTCTGGCAGATCACTCGCTCAGCCCCGTCGGGAGCAGCCACTCTCTGTCGGTCCATCTCCCGCCCTTTGCGAGAGAGACTTTATGCTCATCGACCCCGAGCTACCGCGCATGCGCGCGCGCGGCTGGCTTGAAGGAGAAAGATATCTTTCCTGCCGACTGAGGCGAACTCGAGCTTCATCAGCACTTTGATCGCGTGCGCATCGTCTGCCAGGCTGGAGCATTCTGGAAAAGGCATTCCGTGCCTTTCCGTGCGCAGGGGCGGCGGATGCAGATTACCGTGCGTTCTGCGAGAAGGAAGCGGCTACTGGCTCGAGGACTACGCGCTGCCTTTTCACGCGGCGAAGAAAGCGAGTACGGCGCAGCTGCGGACGAGTGGGATGCAGCGATCAACGCGCTGCACCTGACGCACTCCGCGCTCGCTTCCGTGAACGCGTGCAGCGCGGTGCTGATGGAGCTCGACCACTTCTGAGCAGCCCGTCTTCCGCCCACGCGCAGCGGAACCGCCTGCACGACTACGCACGCGCGAAGGGGGATCGAGATTCTCGGCGATATGCAAGCCGATCTTTATCGCGCAGGACAGCGCGGACGTCCTGGGCGCATCGGGTCAGCACCTCTTTGACCTGAACGAGGACGGCACGCCGCACACCGTCGCGGGGCGCGTACCGCCCGGCTGGCTTCGCCGTGAACGGGCAGCTGCGCGAACCCGCACGTTACAGCTGGGACGCCATGGCGGCGGAAGAGGTACGCATGGTGGAAACGCCGTTTCCATGTAAAGCTGCGCGAGCAGGCGGACGTCATCACGCATCGACCTACTTCCCGCGGATTCGAGTCCTACTGGTCGGTGGACGGCAAAGGCGGAGACCGCGCTTAACGGCATCGTGGCATTTTGCGGGCGCTGGCAAGGCGTTCTTCGACGCGATCGAGAGCGACCTCGGCAAACTCAACGTCGTCGCGGAGAATCTCGGCATCATCACGCTCAGACGTGGAGCGCCTGCGCGCATGACTGCGGCTTCCCCGGGATGCGGATCGTCCAAGTTCCTCATCGCGGGCAGCAGCTCTGCGCATCGGGCTTCACCGTTCGCAGAACAGCATCGTCTACCATCGGGGACGCGCGACAACAACCACCACTCGTTGGCTGGTACAGCCGCGCGATCGACGAGGTGCTGCGCGAATCGCTCGTCGAACCTCGTGCGGGACGGCCTCCGACCGTCCGCGGACCACTGCCAGCGTCTCATCAAGGCGGCGGCCGCCCCACGCGCGCCGCATGGCGATCATCCCGCGGGACATCCTCGGACTCGACGAGCGCGCGCGCATGAACACCCGGGCACCGTCGGGCTCAACTGGCGCTGGTCGCCCTCAAGAAGGACCACCTCCTCGATCGACCTGCAGAAAGCTCAAGGCACTTCTGCGTGCGCTATCGGCGAGTGAGAATAGAGATCGATGAGCGTCATAAAAGGGCAGCTGCATCGTGACCGATATGGTCTTCGCGCCTGCGTCGCCCTCTTTCTTTTCTCTGGCATTTATGGCGTCCTAGAGAGGAAGCAATCACTGTTTTCAGGGGAGGAAGAAATCATGGCAGAGTACACGCACACCGTGGAGAAAAAGTATGTCCGGTCTGTGGGGGAAAAGACGCACGTGACAAAGATGAGGCACGCCCCATCACGCTCAGCACGGATGAGGATTTGCGTTCACTACAAGGACGTCAACTCCGTACCTCTATCGTGTCTGGCTGTGCGAGCACTGCGGTTTTGCGGCGGACGAGGCATTTTGACCCCTGCGGCACTCAGCGCGCGTGACAAGGAAAAGGCAAAGCGAACCCCGAGGACGCACGATCAACCTCCCCGCACACGGAGGAGCGCACGACAGAGGCGATCCGCGCCTGCGCAAGTCGGGACCTTCTTCGCCGAAAAGCTGGGCTGGCTGCTGCAGAAAGCAGGCGGCTACCGCATGGGCATGGCGTGGTCTACCGCGATTACGGAGGAGCACGGAAAGGAGGAGGAGTGTCTGCGGCGTGCGGCGGAGCTCTATGAAAAGTCCGTCATGACGGAGCACTCATCCGATCAACGGCACGAGCGACAATATGGCAATGATATCGCGCGCGCGTATTACCGAGTCGGCGACTTTGAGAAGGCGACGCAGATGCTCGCGCATCATGAGCGATCAGGAGATTCGCAAGTCCGATGCAAAGCTCTGAGCGTGCACAGAATCTCCTGGATGATCTGCGTGAGAAAAAGGCAGAGGCGGAGAAGGCGAACTAAATGGCGAGTGGATATTCCTCCGCAGTGGGTGGAGCAGATACAGCGCATCGACTGGGGAAGCGTCCAGCCGCAGTGGCGGACTATGGCCGCGTCTCACGGTGCTGCGCGATACGTGGGATCGTAGACGATCAGCGAGATCGCGGACGGGCATCTCTTCGATCCGTGACGCGGTGCTGAACGAGGCGATAGCGCATAACCTCGGCACGGACGGCACGATCCGCTCCGTGCAGCTCACCTCGCATGAGATGGACACCTGCATCGTCTGCACGACCGATAAGAAATACAAGCGGATCGAGCTCTCGGGAACGATCAAGGAGTTTTTGTCCATACGGGGAGAAGTCCTACGCAGTTCACCATGTGGACAAGAAGAAACCGCCCAATCACGGGCTCGTCTCATGGCTCTTTTCACGGCTGTCGCTGTCGATGGTCGAGCGCATGGTCGGACGGCTGATGATGTCGGATCGCATCCCCGTGGACATCAAGGGGAAATAATGTCACGGTGGACTTTCACGATACCTCGCGGCGTCGCGTCTCCGGCACGACGGAGTTCCGCGGGCATTCGCTGCTGAGCACAGCGGAGATCGAGGGCGCGACGGTGAAGGAAGGCGGCATCATGTTTTTGACGCGCCTGAACGTAGCGACGATGTGAAGGATGCGCTGCGTGCTATTTTGAAGGAAAAATCGGCTGTACTGCAGAGCAGTGCAGGAGAAGGAGACGGACATTGATGAGGCGATTGATTCAGCTGTTTGTATCGCGATGCAGCCGTATGGATCCAGCCGCGGCGGCGGACGCGCAAAGGCGGAACCCGTGACGGAGAAGATCATCTTCATCCCGCATGACAGCCGCCCGATCTCGAGTACGCAGAACTGGCGGATGTCGCGACCAAGGCAGGCTACGAGGTCGGTCGTTCCGCCGACCGAGCTGCTCGGCAGCCGATGAGATCTGGGTACATCGATCCGACCTCGGACATGGGTGCACGAGAATATCGCGCAGCCCGTCAAACGCGGCTCATCTCCTCGGATGCGATGGTCTACGGCAGCCTCGTCGGCTCGCGCAAGCACAACGAATCGCGTGCACAGATGATCTCGCACGCGCCGCGCTTACGGAGCCGCACCGTGCACATCCCGCAAGGTGCCGCTCTACGTCTTTGGCTCGATCATGCGCACGCCGCGTACGGGCGAGGCATCGCATCTTTGAGAGCCCGAGTACTACCGCCGCTATGCGCGGACATCTTCCGCTATACCCTCCTGCGCGACAAGGGAGGAGGTCGAGGGGCTCTCGTGCCGCGAGCGCAAGGAGTATGAGATCCTCACGCGCCTCATCCCGAAGGAAGCCCCACGGACTGGATGGGACGGCGCGAGAAGAACTATGCGGTCAACGAGTTCTCATCAATCTCTGCGCAAGAATGGGACGTTCCACTCACCTCGCGCTCGGTACGTGATGATAATGCGCCGTTCTCCAGACCCATCTTGAGAGTCATATCCGCAGCAGTAGGCGCAGAGCTCGGCAAGACGCGGTTTCAGACCATGGCGGGCATCGACGAGATCGCCCTCCTCATGCTGACGCGCGCCGTGAACGAGCAGCGTCATGAGGTGCCGTTTGCTCTTCGTTCGGTACAACTGGGGACGCGGCGCGACGACTGTGCCTGCGTACTTCGATGGAAGATCGGCACCTCGATCAACGATGCGATTCTCGCCGGTGCGGATGAATGTGCGCGCGCCGGAGAAGGCGGATGTCGTCCTCACGGTGAATACGAACCGACGGGCGCACGAGGCGAATATGCCGTCATCGACGGTACGCTCGCGAGGGATGGCGCGTATTTTCGCCGACATCGTGTCGGACCTGTGGCGCGCGGCTATCCCGTCCGTCGGGTGCCGATGTTGCCTTTGCCAACGGCGCGGACAACGCCGCTCATGGCGGAGCTGCAGCGGCGTGGTCTGCTCTACAAGATTCGTGCCTCACGCGGGATGGAATGCGACCAGACAGCCTCGGGCCATGCGCTCGGCGAGGTGCTCGTCCGTCACGCATGAATGCGGAATGCCGTCAGTCACCGCTGCCGACGCGCGACACCGACGACTGGGCATAACAGGCGAATGTGCGCAATACGGTGCAGCACGGCAGCTCAAAGCGTGGCTGCGCGGTGACCCAGATCGCACGGCAGTCTCCGGCACCGAAGATGGATGCCGCCTCAGGTGCGATCCATCGCGCGATGGACCGCTTCATCGAGGAACAACCTGCCGCTACCGCTGGCGGAGACGAACGCAGCGTCGTCGTGACATTCCCGTGGAACCGTATGTTTGAGGCGGACATTTCAGCGAGCAGCGCGGAGCTTTGCCCATGATTATTTGGAAGGAAGGAACAATATGTGCGGAAAAGCGGATGATCGCCTTCTTTTTCGCATCACCTTCGCGGCGCTAATGGCAGCGTCGTTGCCATAAGATCGCCGACGTCACGGCGTCCGGACTCCTCACACGAGATCCGTCCGGTCATCCCCTACGCGCTGAGACGACCTCGGCTGGGACGATAAGACGCTACGCGTCAACGTCGAGATGTACGACCCGGCCTGCGCGTCCCTAGATCGAGGAGCTTTCCCGATCCTCGCCGTACCGCGAGACCGTCTTTCGTCGGGTTTCCCCGCTCACCGGTGGTTCCGCAGCGCGCAACATCATCAACACCAGTTTCGAGAGCTACGACCTTACGGGAAGACCATCAAAGTTGCCGCTTTGCTACCTCGGGCGGCATGCTCTCGGACAGACCGGTGACGCATCTGGTGCCCTCGGCGAAGCGGCGCGCTCGTCAAGGAAGGCCGTCGCTTTTGAGATGGGCCAGCGCGAGACCCCGCTGGCGATCAACTCATGGGTCGCGGCCCTTGGGCCTTTCCTGACAGAAAACACGATTGTCGTCGTTGCACGGCAGTCGTGTTTTTTACGTGGTTTTTACTAACATGAAACGATCTTTTGCAGTTGTGCGTATAGTGCTGAAATTATAAAAATCCTTTTGATATCCCCTCGACAGCAGACGACATCACTGCTTTTCGTTGCATTTGTCGTGCGTACGAGCCGAAGAGGTTTTACGTATTGGATACGCCAAAATAGCAAACGCCTTCTGATGGCGGCAGCAATAGACAGCATGATGACACCTCCCCATATATATCATATACTGTTTGTTCTTCTGGTTTCAAGTCACGTGGAAAATTTTCAGACAGAGTGGGGCTTGAGCACGATAAAATATAGGAATGTTGCGAAACGACCGCACCCGTGATGCGTGACACGCAGGCTCTCGACGAGCCACGGCGTCCGGCGTGTGTGGCGAGCTGATGAAAGCGAGGCGAGGAACTGGTACAGAGGAATAGAGGAGCAGTGATTTCACCCAAGATACGATTCGTCATCTTTGTGATCTTTTGATCGCCGCGAGTCTTGCGGCACTCGACTTTGCGACCTTGGGCGCATGGCGATAGCAGACTCTGCCGAGAGCATCGCCTCTACTGCGATGCCTTTTGGCCACAGCGGGGATGAGGAGCGCAGCAGAAACTCACGTCCCACGGCGCACCGACGGATGCGTTCAACGCAAGAAGCCGGCGCTCGCCACGTGCCCTCAGACGACGGGAGCGAATCTCTCGCCCGAGGAGGCAGCGGAAATCGGTGATGCCTACATGGAGTCGCTGAAAAACGCGTCGATTGACACCTCTGTCTCCGAGTCATGAAAGCGGGCAGGCGACGGTTGAGGTGACGGTGACGCGGTCAAACACGCATGATGGCGGCAGCGCCAGAAGGCGACATCTCCAGCATGCGTTCCGCATGTAGAACTGGAACGCTGAGGAGCCTGCGCAAGGCCAGCCGTCGATGCGACGGCAGATGAACTGGCCCATCGGGAACCCCAGCCGATGGGGATGGCGACGCTTCACGTCCCTGTCCGCTACAACGAAAAGGCAGACGGATCTGGGATCCCGCCGACCCTGTGCGGTTTGGCTTTGACCTGTCGAGAGACCATGGCCGCGCAGAGATAGGCGCCCCCAACAGCTGCGACAAAAAGCCTCCCCGTCGGTACGGGCGATCAACGTCATCCGCGCGTCTGCATCCTATGGTTGCGGGACGCTTTCCCACGACCTGTTACCCAATCAGCTGCGCCCACAGGCTTGCTTCACCCAGGACAGGTCAACGGGGAACCGCGTTAGCGATGGAAGAGCACTTGTTGCGATGAGTCGAAAAAAATAGCGATGATTCTTGTCAGATGCATTATTTGAAATGAGACTTTACTGATCGATGGAGGAAAATCAAATGGCAGAGACAGATTGGCAGCATACCGATCAGGTAACGGCAGAAGAAATCCCACGTCGTCCGAGGAAAAGCGGGGCGATACGATGCTCACACGGATGAACGAAAACCCGCACTCGTGGACGGGACTGGATCTCGCCTGCACCCAGCGGATACAAATACTCGACATCGGCCGCGGCAGCAATACGCACTCGCGCGCATGGCAGAGCGTGGACGGAGGGGCCCTAATCGACAACTACGCAGGACCTCGGTGGAGCGTCGCGCACTTCAATCGGCATCAGTCAGCGACCGGACGGATGGAAATTCTCCATGGCTCGGTCAGAGAACTCCGTTTCGAGACGGACATTTGATGCAAATGCGCGGTGGAAACTTTTACTTCATGGCAGTCTCCTGAGAGCCTACGGGAGGTTGCACGCGTTGTGCGTGAGGGCGATCGTTCCTCCTGCTTGCCGGAGAATCTGGCGGACGACCTGCCGGAGGCACACGCGATGCCAAGCTCACCGGTATCAGCAGCAGACGACCACCGCAGGTTCGAGCACTCTTCCGCCAGCGGGATTCCGCAGTACAGACTCACCTCGGAAGGCGAGTACTGGATCGCAGTCGTGGGCGTGCGGTAAAGTTTTTGCCAGCGCAGAACATTCCATTTAAGGATACAAAGCAGCGTTTCTGCGGGAGTTTCTTCCATCTCGGCTCGGGTACAGAGACTCGTCCGCCAGAGCTCGTGTTGAAGACGTGTCCTGCCCATCTACCCATGCAACTGTAGAACCTGATATATGAACTGTTTAACCAGCGGGAACTTTCAGCTTTCATTATGTTTCCTTTGATGTGGATCACATCAAAATTTTTCTTCTCACCTGTCTCAAAACGGGAGTAATTTATAATCAGGGCAGCTTTACATCAGTAGGCCGTAGCATATTTATATGCTCCTTTGTTACAGAGGAGGAATTTGAACGGAGCTTCATACTGAGGTTTCAAGTTTGCCCATCAGTTCCTCCGCATGTATTTGAACCATGCGACGACTAAGTTTCAGTTTTTTCGTGGAAGTTCGCCCTCTATCAATTCTCCATCTAAAGAGAGCCAGGCAAAACTTCGCCAGTGTCCACAATGCTTTCAGCATGGATATGTGGGCTATTATGTTTTCCACCGACTTCACGGTACATATAAGTAGTGATGCCGAAAGAACATACTCCAGCAGGCACATTTCATATCCCACTCCCATCATCTCTATTATACCATATATACTGAAAAGTATCGCTAGCATATTCCACCAGGAACTCCCGTACGTTCTTCACTTCGGCGCACGGAAGAATGTCTGCGCTCGCCCTGCTCGACGATGACGCCGTTCTCCGCACAAAGACGACGTTGGTGGCGGCCTCGCGTGCGAATACGCATTTCGTGCGTGACGACGATCGTAATGGTCGTAACGCTCGGCGGCGAGGTCGCGCATGGTGTAGCGTAGCACCTCACCAGTGAGCTCGGGATCGAGCGCGGTCAGCTCGTCAAAAGGCATGATGTCCGGCTTCATCGCGAGGAGGCGCGCGCGATGGCGACGCGCTGCTGCTGTCCGCCGAGCTGCTGGCTCGGGTAGTAGTTCTCTCGCGGTCGGAGGTCCAGCTTTTTGAGGAGGTCACGAGCGGCCGAGGATCTCGTCGCGCCTCATCCTTGACGTGAATCAGTGCTCGATGAGGTCTCGATCACGGTCGTAGTAGCCAAAGAGTTCGAACTGCTGAAAGAACCCTTGCCCGTCACCGCGGATCCGCCGCGTCCGGCGGCGTCGCGGCGTCGTCGCTGATGTTGCACCGTCCGGCGCCCGCGGCAGAGTATCGCCGCCGATCGTGATGTCGCCCGCGGTCGTCGATCTCAAACCCGGTTGATGCGGCCTGCAGGAGCGTTGACTTGCCTGAGCCAGGAGGGAGGCCGATGATGGCGAGCACCTGCGCGTGCGAGGTGAGGTCGATCCACAGTTGCTGGGGTCGCCGAGGATTTTGTGGATGCCGCGCATCGCTGGCATCGTGTCATAGTTTCCGTATCTGCCATGGTGCGCCTCCAGTTTTGGGATCATAGGGTAGTACAGCGGTCATGGCAAGGTAGAAGATGCCTGCAATGAGAGAGGGGTCATGTCAAACTCGCGCTGGACGATGGTGCGCGCAGCGCGCAGAGTCGTTCACTGGCGGGATGAGCGAGGATGTGTCCTTGACGAGGTTGATGGTCTCGTTGCTGACGGGCGGCAGGGTGATGCGCAGTACCTGCGGCAGGATGATACGGCGCATGGTAGGCGGGTATATGCCGGACGCGTCTTGCCCGCAAACTGCGCGGGCACCGCCTATGTCTTACGAAAGATCTCTCGGCGAAGTAGGCAGCGTAGTTGAGGACGAAAGCGAGCGGTGCTGCCGCGTGTCGAGGGAGCAGGATGCCGACCATCAGCGGGGCAAAGTAGACAAAGGCAATTGCGGCATGGGCGGCGGCGCAGCGATCCAGATGTAGATTTCGAGAATGCGGCTGAGCGGCCGGTAGAGAAAAGCCGTCGAGCGCGACAAAGGCCCCAGCAGCAGGAAAACGAGCGAAGTGACACAGAAAATCTCGAGGGTGATGCTAATTTCAGGCATGGGACGGATGGTATCCAGTATTTTGTCCATGAATGATATTCACCCGCGAAAAAGTGCGCCACGATGATTCGACATCATTGCAGCGCTCTTTCTTTGTGCCTCTGCCACCGTGTTGGGCGCTCCGCCCCCTGAAGGATAGAACACCGCGTGTGGCAGTGCGACCATTTCCGCCGTGTCGCGGTGAACCACTTCATTAGAGATTTTGGCGATCCCGTGCCATCCGCGCTCGTCGAGGATATTCTGCACCTCGTCGCGCTTTCGTGTTATCCTTCGCGACGCGATGCGAACTCGCTCACAGGATGGCGACCGTCCGGCGCGTCCGGTGTCGGGATGCTTGCTCGTATGGTGGCGGCCGACGGTCTCGTGATCGCCACGACGGCATCCGGACGGCCATTCTCCAGATCGAACGCCACCAACGTGGTCAGGTGCTTACTATTCCATTATATTGACTTCCTTCTTTGCCTTAGAAATCCGGGGCGTCCATGTACTCTATCTGCCGTGCCCGCGCTCTGCGTACGACGGTCTTTCCGCGAGCTCTTCTCATCTGTGACGCGGTATTTGCCCTTCTTCCGAAGATGATCGGTGGTTGTCCATGGGGCCGAGAAGGCATATTTTCTTGCGCTTTCGGTGATGTCGGATCGTTCCAGAGCATACACTGGCCATCTGGGCTCAGCTTCCTTGCTTGACAGTCGATCGCCTTGAACACCAACCTCCCGGCAGAGACGCGTTTTGCTGCTTCCTCCTCTGCGAGATCAACATCTGAAACCGGCAGTCTTGTTGTTCTCACGTCTACTTAAAAGCCCACATCGGCGGAAATTGTCGTCAAGACCATTGATGATCTTTCCCAACTCTCTGCCGCATTATCAAATCTGAGGGCTTTTGTACTGCCGCACCCGCGAGAAATTTTGCCGAAACAGGCGAGTACCATTGCTCGGGTCAGAATCCGCTTTCCAGTTCATCTTCATTTCTCCCACTTATTCTTCTACTACTTTAGCCCACAATAAAGACGCGATGTGAATGTATTGCGATAAATTGAAGAAAATATGTCAAAGATTTTTAATCAAGCGGGTTTTTTCTTTTCAGGTCGAAATACTTATAGACATGAATCTCGTAAGAAAGAATGACGTAATAAGCCGAGGAGGCTTGCGCTTTGTGCCAATATCCGCCAGACGATCTTGAGAATGGGATAGTCTGCGGGACGATCGTCAGCGCCAGAAAAGCGCGTGGTGGTGGTGTCCGAGAGGATACGGAACTTGACGCAGGCGCATGTCCGCGCCTGGAAGTTTCTGAAGATTTCGCGTCATACATTAAGGACGAATCGGAGCTGCGGAGGAGGAGCGTTCGCCGATCTTCTCAGCGCAGCAATCTCTTCATCAGCGGTACTTGAAATGTCATCGGACAGCGGTCGATCTTTGAGAGCAAAGAGTCGAGGACGGTTCCATGCGAAGAGAGACGCGCGGACTGGTGGGAAGGATCTCGCGCCGCTCTCGCGCCGCGGCGGAACGATCGACTACCTCAATGAGGTTAATCATCTGCGGGCGACATCTATAACCACTCGCGCGTGTGTCGATCCTCGCGGGGTCGTGCCAGAGGGATGAGAGGCTCGACCGTGGGACAGCAAAAGGATGTTGTTCTCATAGGATTCTCACGATGTCAGTGGTCGCGTTTTGATCCAGCGTCTTAATAACCTCGAAAGAATGTAGCGAGGGTGAGGACTACGAGAACTACATCCAGCATACGGTGGATGGCGCGCATATCCTCCAGCAATGTGGCGAGCTGACGGAGGGCGTGCGCCTTGCGGACGATAAGCTATCGCATGAGCGCATGGACGGCGGTGGCTTCGTTCCAGCAGTAAAGACGACATCCATCTCTACGCGCATCTCATTGCCGCGGCGGATCTTCTGTGACAATATCACGAGATCGAACGCGAGGGCTAGCCGCGCACGCGCCGTTCGATGCGGTGACGGAGATTGCGCGACAGATGTGGCGACGCGCGATCCGCAGGTCTGTCTGCCTGTGTTGATGAATATCAGAAATGCTTCACTCGGCTCGCGTGTTCTCCTCAGCAATCATCGTGAGGGGACGATCACGGCGTATCCGCACGGTGTTGTGCCGCTCCCGATCGTGACGATCTCTCCGGAGGATGAGGTCATCGACCTCAACGAGGAGAGAAGAAGATCAAAAGGGTCTGGGTGCAACCCCAAATAATAAAGAACATAGCCCATCGGCATGAACCGGTGGAGCTTTTCTACAGTCATGTCAACAGACGGACTGGAGTTTATGTATGTGCCATTCCCTGAGGGACTTCGTCATAGATCGGGCTGATCTCCACCGAATGGGATATGTAACCGTGCTCACAGCACTGCAACCGACAGACAGTCGCCCTGTTCGTAGGAGATGACGAGGTCGAGCAGAGCGGCGCAGATCATTGTCCTCGCGCCGAGAACAGCGCGGCATTCGATCATCGGCAAGGGTAGGTCTCCTTGAACGCTACTGCGTTGGCTGATTGGGGAAAGTACGTCAATCAGGAGAACAGCACCGAGCGGGAAGCGTGTGTCGGCGTGAGGTCGCGGCGGTTCCAGCTGCGGGCAATCAGCTCACTGAGAACTTTGCGCAGGAAAGCTGAGAGACGTAAATAAGCTCACTCGGTTTGTCCTCGGAGAAGGTCTGGAGGCTGATGAGGCGTCACGCTGCAGATTCCGCTGCGCCCCAAGAAGAACGCGGCAGCTTGGCGCGGGTTGAACACATAATGCGACAGCCCGATGCCGACCGAGTTGATATAGGTGGAAAGTTTGTGCACGAGACTTGGCATCCGCACGCAGTCACGTCCGTGATAGCGTTGAAAGTCAAGATTCGGACAGGTTTGACTTCCCTGAGGCGAGCGGATCACAAGAGGTTCATTGTTGAGTCAGTCTTTGTTTATAGCGGACGACGGGCACCAGAGTAACCACTGGAAGAGCACATAGCCGTCTTCCATAGCCTGATGGAACTCTTCCTCCGTTTCGAGTCTTCTCAGCAAGCAGTCAGTCACGTGCGAGGGCGAGTACTTCGCGCAGGCGGGCACGCTCTCAGGATCAGTCGTGATGCGAAGTACACCTTGATGATGTCCGCCATGTTGATGGGCGGCTCTGTAGCAGGAGCAGGAGACAAAGTCGTCAGAAGCGCAATTTTACCCGCCCGCATCGCTTCAGGTCACGTACGGCTTCGAGAATCTCGTCAGGCTGCACTGTCTCAAGAATCTCCACGACAATGCTGTCGCTGGGGCGGGAGGCTAAGTTACGGTGCACGCATCAGGAGATTCTTCTCTGTGAGATCGAGTGAATGCCTTGCGGTTGGAGACAAGTTTTTCATGCCAAAATCGGAGGCATGGCGGTGACCATGACACTCTGTGTTGCCACATTTCCACCGTCGAGATTGGGGTCATGGGCGTTTTCAGACCGCTGCGAGAATCTCGTATGCGCAGACACTCTTTGCTGGTCGAGGATCGCCTGACGCCCGATAAAGTGCGACGCCATTGGAGAGCACTAACTATCTTTGTATTGTGCATACAGGCACGCCGGTCAGTCAATTTTATATGCACATATTATATCGGCGCGCTATGAGAATTATATCATGCTTTCTCTCGAAAAATAAAGTAGACAGCAGATCAGATGGTATAATAGGATGATGGATGTGAGTAAGTTGCTAACGGAATGACGCATGCAGATCGGACGCTATCTGCCGGAGGATTCCTCGCTGCACCCGCATGGATCCACGCGTCAGATTGTCCTCCTGTTCTTCTACCTGCTGCTCGTTTTGCTTTCGTCGAAATGCAGCAGCCATTTTCTTGCGCTCGGCGTCAACGCATGCTCGCGATCGTTTCGCAGATTCCGCTCGGGGATGCAGGCTGCGCTCCGGTCAGCCGATTCTCTGGATCGTGTTCTTTACATTCGGTGTGCATCTGTTGACAGCGCCGGGGACGGAGCTGTTTGCCGTCCGGCACTGTCGGCGACGTGCTGATGCGCGGTGTGTATATCCATGTGCGCTACTCGTTCTGCTCGATGCTGCACAAGGTACGCGTTGACACTGACGACCCGGCCCGCGCGCCTGACCGACGGGCTGGAGGCACTCCTCTCCACTGCGCCGTATGGGCGTTCCGCAATGTGCACTGAACTGGTCCGATGATGATGACGATTGCCCTCGCGCTTTATTCCGACGGCGCTGCGGAGGAACTGGATCGCATCATGAAGGCGCAGAAGAGGCACGTGGGGCGGATACGGGCACAACGGTATCGTGCGGCGGATGCGACAACCATTGTGCCCGTGCTCGTGCCGCTCTTTCTCTCTGCGTTTTCGCCGTGCCGGATGAGCTCGCGATGGCGATGGAGCGCGCCGCTGCTATCGTGGTGGTGAAGGACGGCACGCAGATGAAGGGAGCTGCACGCCGGGCGTGTCGACTATGCGGCTGTCGCCGTCTTTGTTCTACTCGGTGCGGCGGGCGCCATCAGTGCCGTGCGTGGCGGGAGGGCTGGGCTTTGCGCCTGGGCATGTGGCGACGATGAAGGCGCGTGCGCGGCATCGCGCTGAAAGGTCGCCTACGTGGGACGAACTATCATGGCACTCGGCGGCGAGACGCCGCCCATCCGTCGCTGCGTTCAGAGGCGTCCTTGAGCGGCTCTCTATGCAGGTCTGCGGTGAGCGGTGGAGCTCGCGGCGGCAGGGCGCACGATACGGGGGTTCGTGCCTATGGTCAGGTGGTAGAATTTCTTCACGGACGGTCGCATCCCGACGCGACGCACCCGCCGTGCGGTGAATAGCCTTTGCCGCCGGATATTGTCGTGTCAGCGCGTGCGAGGCGGCGCGGGATTTCGGTACGCGATCACGGTGCGACGGGCGAGACGCACGTCTATCGCATGGAGGAGTGCCGCGTGCCGAATCCCTTCACAGCGCAGCTGTCGCACGGAATTTTTCCAGCCGCTCGATCCCGATGCCGATGCGCAGGGCGACGCTGTGTCTCCTGTGAGGGGACGCGACGAGCTACTTCGTTCCGTGCGGGCGGGTGGCGCGCCTGATGCATCACCCGTTCGTACGCGCTCGACTGATCCGTCTCTGACGGCGGGAGAGGGCGTCTCTCGCTCTATATTCGCTGGCACTAGAGCTTTCTCTATCCGCATGGTGCGCAATATCGTCAGTACGGCTGCAGCGGTCGGTTACGGGGCGTATCTCCCGGAGATCGCTGCGGAGATCTTTGCGGCACGGGATCGTCGGCTCGCGCCGCCCACGCTCCGGCCGGCGGGCTGTATCTCCTCGCCGGTGGATTATGACGGCACATCGGAAAGAGCCATACCGATGGAGCAGGAAATGCTGCAGCGTCTTGTTGACAAATACCGTACGTGAAATGCATTGCCGTCTCGTTCGGGTAACGATCATGTACTGACGCTCGTGGACGCCATTTCTCAGTCTGCGACACTGGTCGAAGAGGGCGACGGACGGCTCATCTTGAGCCGATGGAGGAAGGACTGCGCACCTCAAAATGTCCGTCGATAAAACACACTGCGCGTATCCGAGCCTGCTGCCGGCGGCAATCGCCCCGGTTGATCGCGAGCTAAAGGTGATGGCAGGCATCGACACGGCAAAGCAGGAAGCCGTCACGGAATGGAGCAGATTCGCTATCCACACGAGGCCTGGCGTCGATATGCGCGTGGCGGTTTCTTACATATCGTGGGCGAGTGAGCGCATGGTCGTGCGCGGCCTGGACCGGGACGGGCGATTCCTTCACTGCAGGAGCTCCGGTTTCACGCCCGGAAGCAGAGCGATTTTTGAACGGCCTGTCCATCGACCAGGGGCTCCTCCTCGTCCTGTGAATGAGCAAGGCTCGGGCAAGACGACGACGCTCTACGGCGGCACTCGCCACGAGCTCAATGACCCAAGCTGGCAAATATGACGCTCACGAAAAGATCCGTGGGCGACACATCGACGGATCAGTCAGTTGCCGTATGTCCAAGAGCGAGGCGCGGCTGCCTGGCCCGCAGGACTGCAGGCACTGCGGCAGGATGTCAGAGATCACTCTTGGGCGGATCCGCGACCGTGAGACGGCGGAGATGGCGGTGCGGCGTATTGCCCTCACGGGACACACCTGTTCGACGCTCCATACGGAGGACTGTGTCGCGCCGCGATTTTTCACGCGAAGATCGAGATGAGAGGACGCCGCCCTGCTCTGCTCAGGCGACGCTCTTTCAGGGGTCATGGCCAGCAGCTTGTGCGCCGTGTCTGCATGCGTGTCGTGAGACGTACACCGTCGCTGCAGGCTCAGATGAGCTCTTCTCCTCGGATCGCTCTATCTCATGAAGGTTGACGCTTGTGCGCGGGCGCGCTGCCCGCACTGTCACGGAGCGGTTATCATGGACGCCTGGCGATACGCGAGATGCTGCCGTCGCCGGCTGACATCGGCCCGGCGATCCTCCAGGCGAATTCGCGGGATGATCACGGCGCTTTGACAGAGCGGAGGATACGCTCTCTCGGCTGGAACCCGGCAGCAAGGCTATCGAAGGGAGACGACGTGGGAGGTGGAGCGTGCACTCTGGATCAACGGACGCGTAAGCGGGCTGCGCGCCGCGCTGATGACACGGTAGATGCCTCGGATCTCCATGCGGCTTTCCTCATGAATACAACTGCGCCGTGACGGCGTGTACTGATGGCGGAGGATCTCATCACGAAATTGGCACTGATGGAGGCTTTGTGCCTGTCCGATGCTCTCGGATGCGCAGCGCGCTCTGCTGCGCGGGATGTCGATGCCGCGTGGGCTGGGAGGGACGGCGGTTTCGAGGCTTTATCGGACGCAGGGAGGATGGCTCTTTCCTGCGTCCTCTGCCCTGAGCGCATCCTTGACGCCCGATGAGATCGGTATGCGTTTGCTGTGCGCACGGCGCTGGAGATGCGGGATGGGCTCGTGCTGCTCTGCGGGCGGCGGGGGCAGGAAGAGACGACGACGCTTGCCGCACTCATCGATGCGGTCAACCATACCTTGCTCTCCATATCATCACGCTTGAGATCCCGTCGAATATGTTTTGCCGCAGATCGTGCCTTTTTCAGTCAGCGGGAAGAGGCGAGTTTTGCCTCCCTCCCCCGACGCGGTGCGCAGCGCGCTGCGTGAGGCCACAGGTCTCACTCGTGGGTGGGATCGTGACCGTGCGACCCTTGAGGCGACACTCCTCGCGGCGGCGACGGGTGTGCTCGTCGTGGGGACGATCCGTACGGGGACGACGGCGCGGGCGGCGCGCCGCGTTGGAAGCTTCTTCCGGCGGATGCGCGGGATGCGGTGCGCGCGCGCGGTTGCCGATGTCGTACGCATCTTTGCCCGGCTTCCTGCCGGCGGGGAACTGATGGACGTATTACCGTATTTGAGACGCTGGTTGGTACCCGCCGTGCGCAATGTCCTGCAGCTTGGGACATATGAGTCAACTCGCGAGACCGCTCGCTGATGGGCAGGGTGCCGCGCAGGGGATGCAGACGGCGGAGATGGCAGAGGGACGCACTCCGCGCACGGGGCGTCCTCACGCTGACGGTATTTTTCTTATACGGCGGTACACGGCAGAGGGCGAATACACGGCATCATTGAAGCCGAGGTGCGCCGGCAGCACGGATGCTCATGGAGCGCGGTGTGAGACGGCCCGTGCGCATCGAGGAACGGCAGACGCTGCGCCTGCGCCGCGAGCGGGCACAACAGTGGCTGTCGCGCGCCGCGGTGGCGTGAGCCGGACGAGCGGATCGCCTTCTTTCAGGGCTGTCTGCCCTCCTCGCCGTGGGACTTCCCGTGCCACCGCGCGCGGAACATGCGCGGCGGCGTGGGAGGAGAATCGCCGTCGGGACGTCTGCTTCATGACCTACATCAATGCGGTCGTTCAGGGATACCCGCTTTCACGAGCGATGGAGACGAAGCGGCAGATCTTTCCCCCTCGCCCTCGTCGGCATGGGCACGCGCGGGGAAGGAGAGCGGCTCGCTCGATGTCGTGCTCACGGGCAACCGGCATGTTCACTCACGGAGGAAGCAATACGCTTC